>FLNW01001341.1_pt1 | contig 11851 bp, 7 predicted proteins | sample 1140371 | NCBI WGS metagenome assembly FLNW01 (sample SAMEA3878170, study PRJEB12797) | bioreactor metagenome | biome: Moose rumen | place: Sweden | collected 2011-10
GTCATACCGGTGATTACAGAAGCGTTGTCGCTGTTCTTCCATCCTTCGTATGAAGCAGTATAGGTTGGAGCGGCATCGCCATAGGTGACACTCTTGTCCTCGGCAGTAATGGTCAGTGCAGCCTTGTTGACTGTTACCTTACCGTTCACAAATGTAATGGCATAGTTGGTAGCCGTAGCACCGCTCGGGATGATGGCATATTCACCTACAGAACTTGTGGGTGCATACTCGCTCGTGAGCGTCAGACCGCTTACTACCTCCTCATTGTCGTTGTTCTTCCATCCATCGAAGGAAGCGGTGTATTCAGGAACTGCATCACCGTAGATGACTGACTTATCCTCGGCAGTAATGGTCAATGCTGCTTTGGCAATCGTTACGTTGAGCGAGGCTTCTGCTACGTCAGTATGGTTCGCATCACCGATGACGCGGTAATGAACCGTGTAGTCTTCTGCGTTGGTGGCTTGCGGCAGGTCGGTACTCCAGCTGGTCCCGTTGAGCGAGTACTGTATCGTGCCACCTTCAGCCGTACCTGCGGTGATGAGCGTCTGCGCTGCGCCGTTGTAGGTCAGCGTCTTGGCTGTCGGGGCAGTGCTGAGGGTTGCCAGCGGGAAGAAATCCTGCCATACCTCCGCAGCCTTGTATGCCGCCTCGCTGCCGCTCGGTACATGGAGCGTGACATTCGACATGGACACGCCTCCAAATACATTGGCATTGATAGTCTGCGGAGCAGTGGCATTGTTGGTAATAGATGTCAGAGCGATGCAATAATAGAAAGCTTGCTCCCCGATACCGGTAACGCCGCTTCCTATCGTCATAGAGGTCAAAACCTTGCAATCTAAGAAAGCCAGTTTTCCAATACTTTCGACGCTATTGGGAATCTCAATAGAGGTCAAACTTTCGCAACCAGAGAATGCTTGCGCTCCGATAGAAACGACGCCTGTCGGAATCTCAATAGCGGACAGACTTTCGCATTGAGCGAAGGCTTCAGACCCAATGCTGGTGATACTACCGGGTAGCGAAACGGAGTTCAAGCTTTGGCAGAAAACAAATGCATCATTGCCAATATGTGTTACGCCCGGCTGAATCGTCAAAGTCTTGATGACCTCCTCCCTATATCCATACCAAGGTGCCTCCCCCAAACCGTAGTCCGCCATCGCGCCGCTCTCACCATCGGTGGGTGCTACAACGAACGAGCCGTCGTCGTACAGCGTGCATGTCGTTCCGCCACTGATCCATTGTTTGAGTGCTATCTTGAAATCCTTCCATACATCCGCAGCGGCATAGGCCTCGACAGAAGCCTCCGGCACGAACAAAGTGATGTTCGATAGTGTCAAACCGTCAAACACATTCGTATTGATGCTCTGCGGAGTGGTGGCATTGTTGGTGACAGAGGTCAGTTTGGTACAACCATTGAAAGCATTTGTTCCAATACTGGTGACGCTGTTGGGGATAGTGACAGAGGTCAGTTTGGTACAACCCTTGAAAGCCTGCATTCCAATACTGGTGACGCTGTTGGGGATTGTGACAGAGGTCAGTTTGGTACAACCATAGAAAGTAGACATCCCTATTCGGGTGACGCTGTTGGGGATAGTCACAGAGGTCAAACTGCTGCATTGATAGAACGCATCCGCTCCAATGCTTGTGACGCTGTTCGGAATCTCTACGGAAACCAACGTATAGCATTGATAGAAAACAAAATTTCCAATCTTGGTGACGCTATAGGGAATCTCAATAGAGGTCAGTTTGGTACAACCATTGAAAGCATTCGTTCCAATACTGGTGACACCGGACTGGAGGTTCACAGTCTTGATGTCAGCGACATAGTCCTTCCACGGAACTTCGGTATTAATGGAATAATCCGCCATCGCGCCGCTCTCACCATCGGTGGGTGCTACAACGAACGAGCCGTCGTCGTACAGCGTGCATGTCGTTCCGCCACTGATCCATTGACCGACTAAGATCGTGAAATCCTTCCATACATCAGCGGCGGCATAAGTGGCTACATAAGCCGACAGCACATGGAGCGTGACATTCGACATGGACACGCCTCCAAACACATTCGTATTGATGCTCTGCGGAGCAGTGGCATTGTTGGTCACAGAGGTCAAACCGGTGCAATACTGGAAAGCATAATCTCCAATGTCGGTGACGCTATTAGGAATCTCGATGGAGGTCATGGCAGCACAACTATTGAAAGCATTATCTCCAATGCGGGTAACACTGGCGGGAACATCAGCTGAGGCTAATTTAGAGCAACCGAAGAAAGCCATGTCCCCGATGTTTGCCAGCCCATTCGGAAGCGTGACACTCTTGATAGCTGTGCGGTAGTCGTACCATGGAACCAAAGAAGCGCTCCCAAAATTCGTCATAGCCCCTGTACCGCTGATAACCAGCGCGCTATCCGGAAGAGTGAACTCCCATGTCAGGCTCTCACCGCATGTGCCGGAGGGATTAAGTGCGGTCTCTGTCACGAGACGCACCGAGTGGCCGCCGCGGCGATAGTAGTTGTTCTGCGGACTCAGAGACGACTCATTGAAGTTCAAGAAGTATGCGATGTCTGAACTCATGGATGTAGAAGACCAATAGTTGCCGCTCGAACTCACACTGCCCACGGACGACCCATCGCGGTAGCCGGCGGCAGGGAGGAAGACGGCACCTTGAGCCTCCAATGAACTCCAATTACTATCACTGATACCATTGGTAGTAAAGTCGGTAGCCGTTGTAGTCAACGTCACTGCAGGAGTACAACCATCCGGCAGGATAATCAGACCGGGCACGCTATGTACGGTTGCACGGGCGCGAAGCGTTGCAGCATAGGTACGCGTATTGAACAGATAATCCCACTCAGCACTGGTCAGCGTGCGCCAACCGGTACCGAGGTCACCGGCAGCCACTGTGCCCCAGTCGTTAGCGGAGCCCATCTCTGCGCCGTCAGCGGTGACAGAGTTGAGGTAATCACTATTGGTGGTAGTGTGTTTAGCCGGGTCGGTAGCAGCCACACCCCAACCGAAGAGGTCTATCCAACCTGTGTAGGAGGCAGAAATATTGGAGTTGTCGCTGCCGATGAGGTCGTATTGGTTTTCGGCGAAACGCCAAGTTTCCGTGCTGGCTTGGTATTGCAAGTTACCCTGCGAGAAATAAACTACCGTTCCGTCGGCAACGGTAAATGCGCCTATAGGTGTTGCGCTTCCTCCGCCACTGATAGCGGCGTAGGCAGCCTCTGCGGCAGTCAGTTTGGCAAGGTCTTCATCCTCAATGAGTGCTTTCGCCTCGTCGGAGAGTGCGTCGTATGCTGCGCGTGCAGCGTCGATAGCATCCTTGCTATCCGGGTAGGTCACCTCGCCGATAAAGTCGATGAGTGCTTTTACTGCCTGTGCGTCAGCAAGGGGGTCAGCAGCCGGTGCGGTCTCGGTGACGAGACGCACCGCGCTACCGCTGCCACGGTTGAAGTTGAGCACGTCCAAGTCCGAGTCGAGGAAGAACAAGTAGTACGCGTAAGTCGCATCGCTAAGCGTAGCGGACCAGTAGCGACCGTACGAGCCTACACTGCTGACATTCGTACCATACCGGCCGCCTGCAGCAGGCAAGAAGACGCAGTTCTTGCCCTCTAAAGCAGTCCAACCGGCCTCAGTACAACGGGTCGTATAACCATTACTTGTGCCATTGATAGTGCCCCATGTAACACCGGAAGGAGTAGAGCCGTCATAGTCATCCGGGAAAAGGATTAAACCTTTGACTTCTGTGCCGTCTGTGTTGATGGCAGCCTTGGTGAAACGGGCATTGCCTGTACTATTGACGGTGGTTCCGCTACGGGTGTTCAGAAGGTAGGTCCACTCAGCGCTGGTCAGCGTACGCCAGCCGGTACCGATGTTGCCGCCCCAATCCACGAAGTCGCCGCTGTAATCACCGGCGGTAGTGCTGTTGTGGATACCGTATGTGGTAGCCGCTGTGCTCCAGCCAAAGAGGTCAACGGTGCCGTTGGTGGATACCGTGCCGTTGCCGTTGATGGAGGTATTGGCAGTTGCATTGCCGATGCAGTCGTACTGGTTGGCAGCAAACGCCCAAGTCCAGGTAGTACCGTTATCTGCTGTAGTGGCCTGTAGGTTTCCTCGCGAGAAATAGACTACCTGCTCTGCGCTTACCGAGAACTTACCCGGCAGTGGATTGACAGTTGCTGCCCAACTGATTCCCACGCCGGCGGCGAGGGCAAAGAAGAGGGCAAAGATTTTTCTTCTCATCATGTTAATAAAATTTAATTGTTAGTATTTTTGTTGTTTGTTTGGTTCTATAACTCGTTGATTTTGCGTCACTTACAGACCACTTATCGGAGGCATCTCAGGGTAATCTCGGAGTAATCTCGGAGGCAAGTCGGGGTTTTATCGGTGAGGTGTCCTCGCGTTGTTCTCCAGCCTATCCTGTGTTAATCCTGTGTTAATGCTGTGTTAATCCTGTGTTGGGGACAGGCGTTTGTGCTACAATAAAAAAGACGATGCATGGTTACACAAACCACGCACCGCCTTTAGCGTTGCTATACCCTGTTAAGCCACCATTTATGGTGTCCTTCTTTCCCTGGCGAGATGCGAACGGCTGTTCCGCACAAATGGGGGGGTAATTCGCTTATTATCAATTAGTTGCATGGGGTAGAAACTATACACCTTGATCTAAATGGTCTTTGAAGGGTTTCAAGTCAAAGTACATCAAACGCGTTGAGTCAAGAGTGTCCAACATGGTGAAGTATTTAAATTTGTTCTTCTCGTAAAATGACGTTGCATTGGAATAGGCATCAACCGTCAAGAAACGACATCCTAACTTAGGCTCTGTAACCATAAAATATTTGACATACTCTATTATTTGCGAACCTATTCCTTCATTAGCATATTCCTTTGCTACTGCTAAACGACCAATTTTAGCAGATGGATAACTTCGGCGGCGTTTGTTATTGGGAATATAGCGGTTTATACGATTCCAAAAGCCTTTTTGCCGGGGATCGTACGCCACCTTATCATTCAGAAGGCTGAAATATGCGACCGTTTGTTGCTTCTGCCTGTCGATAAAGAGATAAGTGACAGCCATCAAATCCGCGGAATAATTCTTTGCGTCTTCCATCAAAAAATTATTCAAGTCTTCGTCTTCGGAAACGAAAGGCAATAATGTTGTGTCCGGAGTTAGTTGGACAAAATCGAAATCTGCCAGCCGCATCATAACACAGACGGGAACTTCGCTTTAACAGCCATGTAAATTTCTCTTGCCCTTCTTACTTCTTCTGCCGTAACGGGTTGCGGGTGCTCTACTGCGTATGCAAAACGTCTCGCGTCCTCACCGTACAATGTGGGTGTTTCTTTAATCGGTCGTGCCATAAAGTCATTTACAATTTAATCATTTACCATTTACCCATATAGTGGGCATATAATACACTTGACTTATTTTCGGGTGCAAAGTTACAAAAAAATATGGAAATGTGCAAGTCTTTGGGCAAAAAAATATATTTTTTTTGTCGTTGGACGGTGGCAAACTACGCCGGAGGCTTTAGTCGTTAGTTAAGCAAAAATTAGGCAGAAGTTGGTTCGTCCGTCCTTCGTAGTTCTTAGCCGCAAGGGCACGATTACGCTTTGCTCTTCCTTCGTAGTTGGTTCGTGTTTGGCAGCGTCATGACACTCCGCTATAGGCGATGGGTGAAAAGTTATTTTGTGGAAACTTTGCGCAACCGATATATTGTTATGGGGCGATTATTTCCCAGTGTCCGCCTTTGTCCGGTCCGATACGGCGGATGATGCCTTGGGCTTGTAATTGTCTTAGATGTTCCTGCACATTACGGGGAGCAATACCCACCTCCGAGGATATAGACGAAGCAGAAACTGAAGGATTGTGCCATATAATCTTCAAAATCCGGCCTCGCATCGCAGGTAACTTTTCTACGATGTTTTCTACGATGTTTTCTACGATGTTCTCCGAATTCATCAGTGTCGGCAAAGCCATTTTAACCGTATATACATTCTCATCATCAATAACAGGTTGCTTACCCGTGTACAATGGAACATACTTGTAGATATTACGGATGCCCGTTCCCAAATGTTCCGCACGACCAATCTGCACAAAGAAATTAGCCATGTGCGGGTTCTTCGGATGACGTTCATAGTTATCCAATGTCACATTTCCAGCCTTTAACGGGCGGTTGGCATTCTTGGCAATGATTCCGTCACGGGTGATCTCGATAATAGACAATGTAGGATTAAGATACTCGCGGTGGACAAGCATGTTGGCGATAACCTCACGGAATATCTTATCACGCAGGGACATCCGCAGATCGCCCTCCATATAAAACGGGTCAGGCAGATGCTTTGCCATAAAGTCCATCAATTCATCATAGCCGTCAATGATATTGCCAAAGACTTCTAACCGGTCATCATACCGATCCACATTATTCAATCTCACAACAGCATCTATCCGGTAGTATGGCAATGCACTCTGTATCATCTCTGTCTTGCCGAAAAGCATCAGGGCTGCCAACGTTAGTCCTTCTTGGTTAGTGACAGGATCACGACGGTACAGGTTGGCTTGTCTAAACATATCCATGACGGACAATTTCAGCCAAGGATGCTTGGGGCGCAAGTTGTTCATCAGTGTTCTTGCAAGTTCTATCGTTTCCTCGCGCAAATCGTCAAACCGCAAATAGGGATAGATTCGGTTCTCGGAATATTCAGTGCTCTTGCGAAGATACAAAGCACTTATTTCCGCATCCGTTCGCAGTTCAAAGTCTCCATCTACACTTCGGTCAAACACGCGATTCTTGAAACGATGGACTTGGCTGCTTGGCGGCACTTGAATGACGATGACCTGTTTCTTCTCCGCTAAAGCAGAGACATCCACTATCTCCGGCTGCAGGAGAAATGACGGCTTGAGTTGCTCGGGATTATTGCTGATGTTAGCGATATTCTTGCACATCTGTTCTATGGCACGCGGATTGACACCATCGGTAATGGTACCGTCATCATGTGCACCGAGCACAATGACGCCGCCGTCACGATTAAGAAAAGCACAAACCGTCTCAAACAAGTTGCCCGGCAACTCACTATAAGCCTCCTTGTACTCAATGGTGCGTTTCTCGTGCTGCTTGGTAATATGTTTCAATTCGTCCTGAGTCATAGATATGAATTCAATATTCAAAAAAGCGCACAAAGATACAAAAAAATATGGAAATATGCAAATTTCCCGTAAAAAAATGCATCGCAGGGACGCATTTTTGTCCCAGAATATGTTTTATCCGCCTAATCCTTGATCAGGCACCGGCCGGTCATCTCTTTGGGCTGCTCGATGCCCATGATATGGCAGAGCGAGGGTGCCACGTCGGCAAGGATACCGTTCTCCACCCTGGCGTTCTTATGGTCATTGCTGATATAGATGAACGGCACGGGGTTGAGCGAGTGGGCGGTGTTGGGCGTGCCGTCGGGGTTGATAGCATTGTCGCAGTTGCCGTGGTCGGCAATGACGATAATCTCGTAGCCGTTCTCCAATGCCGCCTCAATCACCTTGTGCGAACACTCGTCGATACACTTGACGGCTTTCTCGATAGCGGGGTAAACACCCGTATGCCCGATCATGTCGCCGTTGGCGAAATTGAGGGTGATATAGTCGAATTTCTGCGTCTTGATAGCCGCCACCAGTGCTTCGGTCACCTCGGGAGCGGACATCTCCGGCTTGAGGTCGTAGGTGGGCACTTTCGGGCTCGGGATGAGGATACGCTCCTCGCCCGGATATTCGGCTTCGCGTCCGCCGTTGAAGAAGAAAGTCACGTGGGCGAATTTCTCGGTCTCGGCTATACGCAGCTGTTTCATCCCCAGACGGCTGACCACTTCGCCTAAGGTGTTCTCCACGTTCTCTTTGGGGAAGAGGATATGCAGGCCGGTGAACGAACTGTCGTACGGCGTCATGCAGCAGTAGTGCAGGCCGGGGATGGTCTTCATGCCTTGCTCCGGCATATCCTGCTGGGTCAGGACGATGGTAATCTCCTTGGCGCGGTCGTTGCGGTAGTTGAAGAAGATGACTACATCGCCTTCGGCAATCCGTCCGTCGCAGGTGCTGTTCACCAGCGGCTCCATGAACTCGTCGGTGTCCTTGTGCTCCTCGGTGTGACGGTCGTAGCAGCCCTGAACGGCAGCCACCATATCCGTCTCCTGACGGCCCACGCCGTTCACCAGCTGGTCGTACGCCACCTTGATGCGCTCCCAGCGCTTGTCACGGTCCATGGCGTAGAAGCGTCCGATGATAGATGCTATATGTGCTCCGTTGGTGTCGCACACTTGCTGCAAGTCGGAGATAAAGCCTTTTCCGCTACGCGGGTCCGTGTCGCGGCCGTCCATGAAACAATGGACGAAAGTCTTGTCCGCCACGCCGTATTCTTTGGCTATCTCCACCAGTTTGAAGAGGTGGTCAAGCGAGGAGTGTACACCGCCTGTAGAACACAGGCCCATGATATGCAGTTTCTTGCCCTCAGCCTGTGCGGCTTTGTATGCCGCGATAATCTCAGGGTTCTGCATGATCGAGTTGTCGCGGATAGAGCGGTTGATCTTCACCAAGTCCTGATACACCACGCGTCCGGCGCCGATATTGAGGTGTCCTACCTCCGAGTTGCCCATCTGTCCGTCGGGCAGACCTACGTTCTCGCCGCTGGCTTGCAGCTGCGAGTGCGGATAAGTGGCGAGCAACGCGTCCCAGTGGGGCGTAGGCGTGCAACTGATCACATCCGCTTTGCTTTTATTTCCGATTCCCCATCCGTCGAGAATCATTAGTAATGCTTTACTCATATTTTGATAATTTTTTTGTTGCTTTCAGAAAATGTCTGACGGCTGATAGCTGACGGCTGATAGCTGACATCTGACGGCTGATAGCTGACATCTGACGGCTGATAGCTGACGGCTGATAGCTGATAGCTGACGGCTCATCGCGCATGTTTCATCACTTGCGCTATGGCGCGTTTGTCGTCGGCTTCGCGGAGCGACTGGCGTTTGTCGTAGGTGTGCTTGCCCTCGCAGAGGGCTATCTCCATCTTGGCGAGTCCACGCTCGTTGATGAAAAGCAGCAGCGGGACAATCGTCTTGCCGGTGTCCTTGGTGGCTTTTTCCAGTTTGCGTATCTCCTTGCGCTGCAGCAGCAGCTTGCGGTCGCGTTTGGCATCGTGGTTGGCATAGCTCCCGAAGCGGTACTCGGCTATATGCATCTGCTTGACGTACATCTCGCCGTGCTCCACCTGACACCATGAATCCGCCAGCGAGGCTTTGCCTTCACGGATGGATTTGATCTCCGTGCCGAAGAGCTGGATGCCCGCGGTGTAGCGGTCCAGAATAATGTACTCAAACCTCGCCCGCCTGTTCTCTATCCGTATGTTATTAGATTTCAGCATTCAGATTTAGTGCGCAGTAGTGACATGTATTTTTTTATCATACTACGGATTTCACGTATCTCTTTTATTAAAAAATCGTATTGGTCAGTGGATAAATAACCCGTATCTTTTGCCAATAATATCTCGTATTCTACTTCAGATGCAGATCCGGCGGCAATATTTAGAAAGTGTGCCAATTCTGCGCGAGAGTTACGACCGCATCCTTCTGCTATATTGGTAGGTATAGATGCTGCGGCCCGCCTGATTTGGTTGGTCTGTCCAAATAATTCCTCTGGGGGAAATTGTTGGGTGATTTTATATATGTTTAGAGTTAATTGGTGGCTTCGTTGCCACATGGTTAACTTGTGGTAATCTTGCATAATTATTCTGACTTCTGCCGGCTGACTTCTGACTTCTGCCGGCTGACCTCTGACGGCTGACGGCTGACATCTGACGGCTGACGGCTGACCTCTGACTCCTGACGGCTGACCTCTGACGGCTGACTGCTGACCTCTGACGGCTGACTTCTGACCTCTGACTTCTGATGGCTGACCTCTGACGGCTGACTGCTGACTTCTGACTTCTGACGGCTGACCTCTGACGGCTGACTGCTGACCTCTGACGGCTGACGGCTGACGGCTGACGGCTTCATATATTTCTTCTGTCTCTGCTCCCAACGCTCGCGGGCGTACTGCTGCATGTCGATGACGGTGTCGTTCTCGTCGATGATCTCCAGACCGAAAATAGTCTCGATGATATCCTCCAGCGTCAGGATACCTACAAACATGCCGTATTCATCGATGATTTGCGCGATTTGGCTTTTCTGTTTGAGCATGCTGTCAAAGATAGTACCGAGCGTCAGATCCTGGTCGAAAGCGGGCAGCGGACGCTTGATGGAGCCGAGTGTTTTGCGGAAATGGTCTTCGGTCAGATTCTCCAGTGCGTCGTTGCGCAGGATATAACCGGTGATATATTCCGGCGAGGCGGGGCTGTAGAGAGGAATACGCGAGAAATGGTCGTATTCGTCGCTGTCGTAATAGGCACGGAGGGTCATGTTCTCCGGCGCAATCTTCGCCACCACACGCGGTGTCATCACATCGTAGGCATGAATAGTGTCCAGGCGCATGAGGTTGCTGAAAATCTTGTTCTCATCCTCGTCCACCACGCCTTCTTCTTCGCCTACATTGACCATCGCCAGCACTTCCTCACGGCTGACCGAAGGATCGTCTTCGTCGGAAGGAAAAGCCTTGGTAATCAATTCGATGACCCATACCAGCGGGTAGAGCACAAAAATGAGCACGCGTATCGTACGGGCGGCGAAACCCATCAGCCCGCGCCAATAGGTGGTGCCGATCATCTTGGGGATAATCTCCGAGAAAATCAGAATAAGGATCGTAGTGACGGCGGAAACGAGTCCGAACCATTTGGAGCCGAACAATATAGTAGCCTGTGCGCCTACACCGGCGGCGCCGATTGTGTTGGCGATGGTATTGAGCGAGAGGATTGCCGCTAACGGACGGCCGGTGTCTTCCTTGTAGCTCTCCATCAGTCTGGCGGGCGCGTAGCCCTCCTCGAGCCGCAGATTGATATAACTAAGCGATGTGGACATCAGCACCGACTCCAGCACGGAGCACAGAAAACTGACACCCATCGCCAGCAATAAATACAATAAAAGTAATCCCATAACAGTAAAAAATCATGCAAAGATACACTTTTTTTTGCACATATCCAAAAAAAGTAGTACTTTTGTAGCCGATTTCGTAAAATTGAACGGTGAAAACCGAAAACTGAAAACCAAAAATGACAAAGTTATCGGAAATATTAGCTATAACCGGCAAGCCCGGATTGTACAAACTGGTTAGTCGTGGCAACAACATGCTGATCGTAGAATCGCTGGTGGACGGCAAGCGTACGCCGACTTATGCGCGCGACAAAATCGTTGCGCTCAGCGATGTATCGATGTTCACCAACGCCGATGATGTACGTCTGAGCGAAGTGCTCACCTCCGCCGCCAGGAAAGAGGGGTTGCAGCCCGTAGCTATGGATCCGAAGAAAGCCTCCAACGCCGAGCTGCAGGCTTGGTTTGACGAGGTGCTGCCCGATTGGGACCGCGACCGCGTCTATCCTTCGGATATCCGCAAACTGATCTCGTGGTACAACATCCTGGTGAAGGCCGGTATCACCGATTTCAAAATCGAAGAAGAACAACCCGCCGAAGAGTAATCAGTCAGGTCGTTGGTTGGTAGATCGGTCTTTCAGGCCGCAGGCCGGTCTTTCAGTGAAACGGTCTTACAGCGCAGCGGTCTGTCAGCAGCCTTCGGCTGCGGTCTGCTTTTGAAAACTTGCTTTTAAAAAGCATTATTGATATCATAGAATCTGTAGCGCCACGGAGTGCCCAGGAGGAATGGGATAACTCGGGAATGCAGGTAGGTGACACGGGACGCGAGGTGAACTCCGTCCTCTTGACCACAGACG
>FLNW01000035.1_pt1 | contig 11820 bp, 5 predicted proteins | sample 1140371 | NCBI WGS metagenome assembly FLNW01 (sample SAMEA3878170, study PRJEB12797) | bioreactor metagenome | biome: Moose rumen | place: Sweden | collected 2011-10
ATCCGTGTTGCCGCCGTCGAAAATTTGCAGGTAGTCATATCTGCTATTGGTGCCCGTCTCGATGTTATAGGTGCCGTCGAGCTGCACAAACAGGCCCGTCTGGTCGGGGTTGACAACCACGGTGACATCGCAATTGTTGGAGTAGTCGTCGCTGGGGCCGCCGTCGTCATAGATGACGCCGCCGCATAAGGACAGGGTATATTCGCCGGAGGTGGGCATGTTGTAGCTGCCCGGGGTCGCGATTGCAGGACCGGCCCAGGCGCTCACATCTCCACCGCCGCAGTTGGCGCGCACATAGAAGTCATACCTGGTGCCGGCGGTCAGGTTGCTGATAGTGAACGGGTTGGTGGTAGCGGCAACCGTAGTGCCGGCGCCCGGGGTGAACCCTTGGGGACCATACTCAATGTCCCAGGAGGGGGCAGTACCATTTTCAGTCCAGGAAACGGAAACCGATGTGGCGGATTCCGACATGGCGGCAACGGAAGTGACAGGCAGACAGTTGGGTGCGACATCAATTTCGACATCGTCCAAATAAACCGAATATCCATAAGAGGAAACCCACTTGAAGCCTATGCTGTGACCCGTGCCCGTGTAGTTGTTCAGGAAGACCATCTTATCTTCCCAAGCGGAGGAGGAGGAAACCTGGACAGTGTCGATAGGCTCGAAGGAGGAGGCACTGGTGTTGTCATCCAGCACACCCACAATCAGCATGTTGGTGCTGGCATTGGAGGAGGCGCGCATCTTGAAGCTCACCATCAGCGTGCTCGCGTCAACCGTAGCGTCCAAAACGGGCGTGGAGACCATGGCAAACACCGTGCTGCCATACGAATACATGTAGAGGGATTTCGACGGCGACACCGAATATGTGGAGGAGACGTAAGGCGCCGTGTAATAGGTTCCGAGGTTAGTCCAGCAAGTGGGCATCTGGCTGTTCTGCTGGTTGTCGAAGTTCTCTGTGAACGGGATGGGGAACTCATCGCACTCCGTTTGGAAAGAGAGCACGTTCGACCAGGTGGAGAACTCATTGTTGCCGCAGTTGGTCCTTACATATACATAATACGTGGTGGAGGCAGTCAAGCCTGACAGTGTCAGGGTCGTGTCTATGGAGACCGGTGTGGCGATGACCGTGTCGGGGTCGAAGTTCGCCTCTGTGCCATAAACCACCTCCCACTGGGAGTCGGTTTCAGAAGCCGGACTCCAGGTGATGTCGGCCGTGGTGGTCGTCAAATTGGAGACCGCCAGATGGGAGGGTCTCGCACAGTTGATGCCTTCAATGCGCACATTGTCCATGGCGCCGGCGGGGTCATCGCCCGAAGTGTAGTCGTTCCGCCAGGCAAAATAGACACGGCAGGTGCCGTTATACTGGCTGCCGTCGAGGGAGATGCGGACCGTGCTCCACAAGGAATCCTGGTTCAGCACGGGACAAAGGATGGTGGCGCCAACAGGGTCGTTCAGGGTGGTGGTGGCACCGGCAACAGGTGCGACCGGCGATCCTATATACACGCGAATATAGTCATAGTTGGTCCCGCTTAATCGCTCTCCTTGGGCCCTCCAGTCAAACGAAAGGGTATATTCGCCATAACCGGTGAGGTTGAAATCGCGGTAAGCCCACACTGTGGAGGTACTTTGATTGTCATAGGTGTTGGTGGCTCCGTTGTCCTGGGAAACATACAGCCCCATAGTGCCGTTGGGGGTGTTGTTCGCGGCGGTGCCGACGTACCATTTGTTCGTGCAGGTGTCATTCACCAACGTCCAGTTGTTGCTTTCCGTGGTGTCCTCAAAGTCGCAGAAATAGGGAATAGCGGCAGGAAGGGAGTTCAGTGTGGTGAAGTGCAACACATTGGACCAGTTGGCATAGCTGCCGTCGTCACATTGTGCCCGGATATAGGCATCGTAAGCCGCGGCGGTGCTCAAACCGGTCAACTGCAGGGAGGTGGCATTGGACACAGTCTCCGCCAACACGCTGTCCGGATCAAATCCCGTAAGGCCGTACACCACCTCAAAGGAAGTTTGCGTGCCGGTATAGCTGCTCCATGACAATGTGGCCTCATCCACACCTAACGAGGAGACCTCCAAAGTCGGAGACACACACGACACACACGATGTGGTCAGCTCAAAGCCCGAGTATTGTACAGATCCGTCGGATTTGAAATAAAGGGTGAGGGGCCCTGTGGAAGAGACGATGGAGGGTATGTTATAAACGGTGGAGGAGGAGGTTTGGTTGGTCTTCAGAATCTGATTGTCTGTTCCCACTCCATCATAGATAATCAAATAATCATAAATGGAACTTTCAGCCGTCAGAGTGCCGCTGATTTCAACAAAATTGCCGGGATGGTCGGGATAAATGACCAGGTATGACGAGCAGTTGCTGGAGTAATCGCCGTTCGGGCCGCCGTCATCATAGATGACCGAACCGCAGGTGTACAGGGTGTCCCAACCGGACACATGCATATTATACTGGCCGGGGGCGACGCTTATCGGGCCGCGCCACTCGCTAACCCCTACGCCGCAATTGGCCTGCACATAGAAATCATAGGTCTGGCCGCCCGTTAAGTTGTAAATCGTGATGGTGGTGTCGGAAACGTACTCCACATCCGCGCCGGAGGCGTCGGGATTGAACCCCGCCGGGCCGTAGGCCACATTCCAGGATGTGGCGGAACCCGCCTCATGCCATGAGAGGGAGACGCTGCTTTGGGTATTGCCTGTGCTGACCAGGTTGGAAGGCCTCAGACAGGAGGGGGTGTACTCCACATTAAAATTGTCCATGTAAATATAACCGTTTGTTCCTGTAGCATTGGGGTCGAGCTCTGTTTTGATAGCTATGTGGCGGCCGGTAGCCGTAACATTGCTCAACGGAAACTCATACTCGTCCCATGAAGTGGTCAGACTGACGGGATAGAGGGCTGTGAACGTGGAAGTGTCTGTAGGATCACTCATTAAGCCGAGTGTTGCCATCACATTGGAATTGGTTCTCCTCATGTCAAATCTTACAGTCAGACCGGTCAAATCCTCAGTAGGATCAATAGCGGGTGCGGCAAGATAGGAATAGGTACCGCCGCTGAACGTGGTGTTATAGAAGTACATACCGTATGTTCCTGTATGTGCGGCAGAGGAATAGATGTAAGGGTATGAGTTATAAGTGGAGATTTTGGTCCAGCAGGACGGGATGACACTGCTGCCGTATGTGTCAAAGTCCTCATTAATAGGCAATGTGGCATAATCGTCGCAGGCGGTGCGGAAAGAGATGCTGATAGCTGTGCTCACATCGCTGCCGCAGTTGGTGCGCACGTATGCCACATAGCGGGTGTTGCCGAGCAAGCCCTGCGCATTGTAAACCGTGTCATTGGCAAGATCAAAAGTGGCACTGTCGGCGGGCGTTCCGTATGGGGCCACGGCCACGTCCCAGGCGTTGTCGTTAGGAGTGGCGGGATGCCAATGGAAGATAGCGTTATGGGATGTGGTGGTATCCAACGCAATAGAAGTGGGGAAGCCGCAGTTCAACGCCACAATCTGGATGTTGTCCACTGCCGCAGGCGGGTTGGAACCTCCGCCGTCGTCATTGTACCAGTGAAAATACAGGCGCTTCACACCCGAGAATTCGCTTGACAGGGCGATGGTGGCGTGCTGCCAGGTGGGTTGCCCGTAGTAGTTTCCAATTTGGGTGGCGTGCGCGGCGGAAGGCATGGAGCTGCCGGCCACGACAGGATACGGGTCGCCAATGAAAACTCTCAAGTAATCGTAATATGCACTTTCGCCCTGGTTGCGCCAGTCGAAGTCAATCTGATAGGCTGCCGCGCCCTGCGTGAACTCAATGTCGCGGTAGGCATAGACATACGAGGTGGTGTGCGAATAGGCGTTTGTAGTACCATTGTCGTTGGAGATATACAATGCGTTGCTGCCATTGTCGGTGTTGTTGACCGCCGAGCCGATGAACCATTTATTGGTTTGCGTGCCGTTTGTGATCCCCCACTCGCTGTTTTGGGTTGCATCCTCAAAATCACAAGAGAAAGGAAGCGGGGCGGGCACCTGGCTGGTGGTGAACGAGACGGATCTCCATCTGCTCACGTCGCCGGAGCCGCAGTTGGCACGTACATACACATAATAGGTGGTCTGTCCGTTCAGACCTGAGAGCGAATGGGTGGTGTCGTTCACCGTGGTGGTGGGAGCTGTGGTGGAGTCGGGGACATCCGTCTGTGTGGTGGTCACGTATATGTCCCAACTGGTTTCAGTGCCACGAGGCGACCACTCAATGTCAGCCGACTGGTCGGTAATATTGGTGGCTGTAAGGTTCGAAATGGTAGGACATGTTATCACACCTGGAGTATATTCAATCTTGATATTGGCTCGATTGCCATCAATTGTACCATTTACGGAAGTTCCCGGGTCGGAACTGTCCGCATGCTTATACCAGTGCGTTCCAGTTGCAGCAGTATAACGACAATACCGGCCACATCCACCAGAGGAGGTACATCCTGTTCCAAGTACTGCCACCATTATGGCGTTTCCGCCTTGGTGCGTGAAAGGCTGTGAAAATTGATAGTCATTCCACCCCATTGTTGAAGTGAAATTAGAGTTGTAATACACTTGGGTGGCCCCAGCGGTTAATTGCGCAAAAGTATTTGACTCAGCTAATGTAAAATCATGATCAACGTCCTTCATCCAAATAGTCATTGTCGCACCCGTGTTAGAGTTATTGTACGTAATGTAATACGAAATTTGGGAGACATCGAAATCATCGCCCAACTCTTGTGCGGCATCAGGCCTGTAAATATACACATCATATTGCCATCCCCAAAAGCCAGGTATGGGATAGTAGTTTGTTGTTGTTCCGGCACCGATGACCAGAGTGTCTTGCGCTCGCAGAAATGCCGGCAGCATCGCCACGAGCATTGTCAAAAAGAGTAGAATTTTTTTCATTTTTTTTGATTTAAAATGTTAGTATTAAGGTGTTAATAAAAATTACCGTTATTATTTAACAAAAAATTATCGGTGCAAATATATACATTTTTATTCAAACTCCATTCTTCGGGCATTTTTTTTGTATTTTTGCGACCCAATACAGAAAAAGCCTATGATTCCACGTTATTCACGTCCCGAGATGAGCGCCGTCTGGACGGAGGACAGCAAGTTCAGCGCCTACCTGAAGGTTGAGATTGAGGCGGCGGCGGCCTGGAGCGAGCTCGGGGTTATACCCGCCGGAGATGTGCAAAAGCTCCGAGACAATGCCTCCTTCAAGGTGGAGCGCATTTATGAGATTGAACAGGAGACGCGCCACGACATTGTGGCCTTCACGCGCGCCGTCAGCGAGTCGTTAGGCGAGGAGCGCAAGTGGGTACACTACGGGCTCACCTCCACCGACGTGGTGGACACCGCCAACGGCTACCTGCTCAAGCAGGCCAACCGTATCCTGCGTGCCGGTCTCCGGCGTTTCATGGAAATCTTGAAAAAGCGCGCGTACGAGTTCAAGGACACGCCCTGCATCGGGCGCACGCACGGCGTACACGCCGACATCACCTCCTTGGGTCTGAAATGGGCCTTGTGGTACGAGGAGATGAAGCGCAACCTGGCCCGCTTCGAGGCCGCCGCCGCCGATGTGGAGTGCGGCAAGATCAGCGGGGCCGTGGGCAACTTCGCCAACACGCCGCCGTTTGTGCAGGACTACGTGTGCGGGCAATTGGGCATCCACTCCGCCAACATCTCCACGCAGGTGCTCCAGCGCGACAGGCACGCACATTACATGGGCACGCTTGCCCTTATCGGCTCCACCCTGGAGCAGATGGCCATGGAGGTCCGCCACTGGCAGCGCACCGAGCTGCGCGAGGCCGAAGAGGCTTTCGGCAAGGGGCAAAAGGGCTCCTCCGCCATGCCGCACAAGCGCAACCCCATCGGCAGCGAGAATATGTGCGGCTGCGCCCGCATCCTCCGGGGCTATATGGTGAGCGCCTACGAGGATATCCCCCTGTGGCACGAACGCGACATCTCCCACTCTTCCGCCGAACGCATCATGCTCCCCGACGCCACCATCCTCCTCGACTACATGCTCAACCGCTTCGGCAAAATCTTGGAAAACCTCGTCGTCTTCCCGGAGAACATGCGGAAACACATTTATATGACGAATAAGGTAATCTTCGCGCAACGCGTCATGACCGCCCTCATCCAAAAGGGCCTCGCCCGCGAAAAAGCCTACGACCTTGTGCAGCCTATCGCCATGAAAGCCTGGTTCGACGGCCTCGACTATCAGGAATTGCTGCTCCGGAACGAGACCATCCGCCAGCACTTCACGCCAGACGAGCTGGCCCAGTGCTTCACACTCGAATACTACATGAAAGAGGTGCCCACTATTTTTGAGAGGGTGTTTGGGCGAGATTAACCCCCACCACTCCTCACTCCTCACTCCTCACTCACCGTTCACCCCAAAAAACCAACATAATGAAAAACAACCTGAATATCCTTGGAAACCGGAACTCGCTTTTTGATGAGTTTCTTGCGGAAATCCGAAGTGCGGATGTGCAAACCGACAGTATGCGTTTCCGCCGCAATCTGGAGCGTATAGGGGAGATTTTCGCTTACGAGATCAGCAAGACGATGAGGTACGAGACTATGGAGGTGACCACCCCGCTGGGCATCGCGGAGATTCCGCGCCTGGTGGAGAAGCCCGTGTTAGCCACCATCCTGCGCGCCGGACTGCCCTTGCACCAGGGCCTGCTCAACTATTTCGACCACGGAGAAAACGCTTTCATTTCCGCGTTCCGCAAATATTACAAGGACGGCACTTTCGAGATTCAGGTGGACTACATGTCGGCCCCGGAGCTGGACGACAAGACGCTCGTCATCGCCGACCCCATGCTGGCCACCGGCAAGTCGATGCTGCTGGCCTACGAGGAGCTGATGACCAAGGGCGAGCCGAAGCACACGCACATTGTGAGCATCATCGCCAGCCGCCAGGGCATCGAGTACCTGCGACATCATCTGAAACCCTCCAAATGCACCCTTTGGATCGGGGCCATCGACGAGGAACTGACCGCACAATCCTACATTGTGCCCGGTCTCGGCGACGCCGGCGACCTGGCTTACGGCAACAAGACCTCCGAGTGAGCCGCGCCTCTTTCCCCCATCCTATTGTTCCAACACCTGCAGCGCCTTCAGGACCGTCTCATCGCTCTGGTTGATGACGGGATAGAAGGCTTCGTTGTGGTACAGGTTTCTCCCAATCAGAGCCTTTATCCAAAGTCTCAATTCTTTTTTAGCATTAGCCGTGAGTGGAGGTACAGGTTTTTTGGTGAGTTTGGTGTAATAGACCAGCATCTGATTCAGTTCCTTGTCCGAGACGGTCGCTTTGGATATGAACATGGCCGGATCGGGATACTGTTTTTTAAGTTCCGCTTTGTGTTCGTTGGTATAGTTGAACGCGAACTGGGTGATTGCGGCAGTATTGGCCACCGTATAGTATCCATCCAGATCATTGCTCTGATGGATAGGCACGAAGTAATCGGGCATGATGCCGCCTCCGCCATACACGGTGCGCCCGCCCACCGTCTTGTACGCGATGGACTTGTCCTGTTTGATGCTGTCGATGTACTCCATCTCGCCGTGAGCCAACCTGTCATAAATTTCCTCGTAGTATGCTTCGGTGCCGTTTTTGTAGTCGCGCTGGATGCAACGTCCGCTGGGGGTGTGGTAGCGCGCGGTGGTCAGCCGGATGGTGGATTTGTCGGACAGGTCGAACTGTCGTTGCACCAGCCCCTTGCCGAACGAGCGGCGCCCCACGATGAAGCCACGGTCGTTGTCCTGCACGGCACCCGCCACAATCTCCGATGCCGACGCGCTGAAATCGTCAATGAGAACGACGACCTTTCCTGTCTCAAAGTTGCCCTTGCGGGTGGCATAGAACACCTCCGGGCGCACTTTCAGTCCCTCCACGGAGACAATTTTCCGCTTGCTGGGCAGCAGCTCGTCGCATACGCCGATAGCCGCGTCGAGGAAACCGCCTGCATTGCCGCGCAAATCCAGAATCATGGCCTCCATGCCTTGCTGTTTCAGCTTGGCGATGGCCTCCTGGAACTCCTTGACCGTGGTACTGCCGAACTCGTTCATCTTGATGTATCCCGTGTGGGCATCCAACATGTACGCCACATCAATAGTGTAAGTAGGTATTACATTCCGCGTTATCTCATACGAATAGGTGTCGTTAAAGCCCGGACGATGGACACCCACTTTCACCTTGGTTCCTTTCTTGCCTCGCAGCAACTGGAAAACTTTGTCATTAGTAGTCCCGATGATAGACTTGCCATCCACGGAGATGATGCGGTCGCCGGCCCGCACGCCCGCTTTCTCGGCCGGGCCTCCGGATATAGTGGCCATCACCATCACGGTGTCGTTCATGATGTTGAACTGTATGCCCACCCCTTCAAACGCACCCTCCAACGATTCCATCATGGTCTTGTTCTCTTCCGGGGTGGCGTATGCCGAGTGCGGGTCCAAACTCTGCAGCACCGAGGTGATGGCCTTGTCATAGATGGAGTCCATGTTGACGGAATCCACATAGTAGCGGCTGACGTAATCCAGCACCTCGTTCAGTTTGTTGTTCTGTGCGCCGATAAGGGTCGTTTTGCGCGAGGGCAGGAAATTGACCGCCACAGACACGCCAAACAGGAAGGCGATGAGGAGGTATAAGAAGAGGATCCCATTGTTTTTTCTCATATTCATAAACGTTGGTAGAGACGCGCGTCCGTGCGTCTTTACGGTTATTTCTGTCGTTGTATGGACGCCTGGTGCAACAATTCCAAAAATTGTGCCAGAAATTCGCGATAGGCGGGGTCCTGGCCTTCTTTGAGATAGCGTTCCCTCACCTGCTGCCATTGTTGGGGTTGCACCACCGGCAGGTTATTGTCTTTCTTGATGCGGGCAATCTCATCCACGATGGCCATGCGCCGGGCCAGCAGCTCGCTCAGCTGTGCATCGACATGCTCCAGCAGGGAGCGTTGTTTGATGAGATCGGCGTGGGGCGCGTTGATTTTGAAAGTGAGATTTTGGATGAGAATGCCCCACTCGTCGGGGGTAATCTGTTGTTCGGCATCGCTCAGGGCCTCAGTGGGGTTGCAGTGACATTCCAGCATCAGCCCGTTAAAGCCATAGTTGAGCGCCAGCTGCGCGATTTGCGGAATCCACTTCGTTTGTCCGCACAGGTGCGAGGGATCGCAAAGGATAGGCAGATCGGGATATGACACTTTGAGATCGATTGGGATTTCCCAGCAGGGGGCGTTGCGATAGATGTTCTCGTTGCCGTCGGCAAAACCGCGGTGTACGGCCATCACCTGTTCCACACCAGCCTGGAGGAATCGCTCGATGTTGCCCTTCCACAGCTTGAGGTCGGGCACCAGCGGATTCTTGACCAGGATGAGGAAGGGTTTGCCCTTCACAGCATCGGCGATTTTCTGCACATCGGCAGGGTTCACGCCCGTGCGCGCCCCCACCCACAAGGCAGTAATGCCTGCCGTCTCGCACTGTTCCACCTGCGCAGGGGTCATCACTTCCGTACACACACGAAAACCGAACCTCCGCTGCACCTCCCCTATCCAGGATAGCGCCGGATTCCCCACTCCAGCGAAGCTGTTGGGATTACTGCGCGGCTTCCACACACCCGCACGAAAGAAGTCCAACGACAAACCTTGCCGACTCGTCACCTCGTGCAACTGCCCGGCAGTGGTCATGAGTTGCAACTCGTCCTCCACTGCGCACGGCCCCGCTATCAAAATCGGCTTCATGATTAATCCTCCTCCTCTTCTAAATGGGTGAAATACTTCTTCACAAACTTGTTTTTCCATCCGATATTGCCCAACTTGTAAGAGAATGAAGGCAGGCCTTTGGCATTGTCCGGAGCTAAAGATTTGTTTTTCGGCTTGGTATTCTTGATGGCTTCATTGAAGACCTTGTCGGAAGAATAACCCGACACCACATTGTTGTCGAACTGGAAGTAATAATACTGGTTGTCGAACTCGAAATAGAGATACAGCTTGTTGCGCGAGCCTCTCTTCTCAATCACAATGCGGCCGGGCACCATCTTGTAAACCGTCTTGGCGCCGCAGATAATAAGCGGTAATGTGGTCTGCGATTTGAAGGTGGATTGCTCCTTGTCCCATTCAAAGTCGATGTTGGAGAAGAGGAATTTAACCTGCAAGGCATCAGGCAGACGACGTTGCGCGCCTAAGGCCACGTTGCGCGTATAACGCTGGTATTCGGCCTTACCTAATATATTATATAGTGCCCTGTCATAAGCCTGATCGGAGGAGACATCCACAAAATCCAGCGTAGTGCAGTTCTCCAAGGCCTTGTTCATGCTCTTCATCGATTCTTCATTGAAGAAGAAATCAATGGAGGTGGTAAGGTGCATCTCGGCAGAGTCGGCCATCATGTAGTTGATGATGGTGCCGTTGGTGACGAAACTCACACGGCCCAACTTGGCGCCCATGTCGATGGTGCCGGTACCAGTGGACACACAATTATCAGTGTTCAACGTAATGATGTTGCCCGGCACAGTCGGATCCTGCAGTTTCTCCAGGGAAGCGGCCTTGTATTCGTGGGTTTCCTTGTCGTAGGTGATATAGCCGAACACATTGATGTACTCGGCATCGTTGAACTCGTCCTTGGCTTCGCCGAAGGCGGTATATATTCGTCCCGTCTTGTTGGAGGAGGTGATGGCCACCACCACCTTGCGGTCGTCCATATCCTTGGTGCGCTCGTGTACTTGCAGCATGATGTTGTTAGGATCAACTTGTTGCAGGATCTTCATCGGCGCATGACGGAGAGTGTCACAGCCATGACGGATTTCCACGCCACCGAAGTAAGAGAGGAACGGCTGGGTGCTGTGCAGTTCGGCGCGTCCGCTGAAACCGAAATGATCGCTGAACTGGAATTCCTTTTCGGCTGGAATCTTGGCCTCACCGAAAGTCTCCTTATTGAAATAGATAGTGTCGAAGTAGAGTTTTTGCACGCGCCGGTTCTCATCCACATAATCATAGTAGCCGTTGGCGTAGAACTTAGTGGCGGTCTGTATGCGGGTGTTGCAGTCGTACAGTTCGTGGTACTTATTGCTGCGTCCGGCCAGAATGCGCGATTTCGGCAGCGGGTCCATGGCCGCCTTCTCGCGGATAATCAAATCACCGTGAGCCGGAACCACCGCCGCATCACCGGCATGGATGTAACGCACACCATGGGCATAAATCACATTCTTGGTGAAATCAAACTCCGCGCTCAAGGCTGGGAAATGATAACCCACCGACGGGTCTGCGGCATACATCTCGTTCTCCATATTCCGCATATCCACCAAATCACGTGTCGGCGTGTTGTCTATGTCCACATTTTTGTACGGGTCCTCCCACTTGAACCTCAACAACGTGGAGTCAATGGGATCCCATTCAAATTCCGAAGATTTGGCTTTGATTTCGTTTTTCACAAAATAGACGATGGAGGCGGTGCCGTTAGCCTTGAAATTACCCTTTCGCGTTTCGAAGTCAATATGCGAGTTGTAGTTGTCCGTAGAAAATGCGATATCCTCGCCTTTGCTGATGTCGTAAATCCGCAGGTTGGCGGTGTCGGCCAGCAACTCGTGATGCTTGAAGTTGAACAGACGGGAGGAGATGTCGGCGCGTCCGAACTTGACAATGCCTGTGCCTTGCATACCCGACGGGGTAATCTTCGAATTGCCCGTCAGTTGCGTTTCATTGAACACACTCATCGGGCTCTTGATGGTATGTACAAACATCTGGTCCTGATACGGTTCCCAGTGCAAATAGCCGTCGTCCATGCTGGCGGGTGGGAATT
>FLNW01000036.1_pt1 | contig 11756 bp, 7 predicted proteins | sample 1140371 | NCBI WGS metagenome assembly FLNW01 (sample SAMEA3878170, study PRJEB12797) | bioreactor metagenome | biome: Moose rumen | place: Sweden | collected 2011-10
CTCCACATCGGGGTCCACCATGGCTTGCGCGATGTCGGGGTTGCGGTGGTTCTTCTCCGCCGTGGCGCGCATCAAGGAGCGCATGTATGACTGGTACTTGTCGGGCATGACCTCGCCGTCCTGGTTCACCACGGACGCCGCCCCGATGGAGGATCCGGAGGCCATGTAGATGCTGTCGCACGCGATGGCGATCAGCGCGCCGGCGGAGGCGGCGTTGTTGTTGATGAACACCAGGGTCGGCATGGGTGCGTTCAGCAGCAGGGTGCGGATCTTGTCTGCCGCGTCCAGCTCCCCGCCGAAGGTGTTCAGCTCCAGCAGGAGACAGTCGGCGCCCATCGCCGTGGCGTCCTTCACCGCCCGCTCCGTCAGCCGCAACGCCGGCTTGGAAATGTTGTCGTCTATCTTGTAGTAATAGACTTTCTGCTGTGCAGGGGCCGTGTAAACGCCCATCAGCACAACCAGAACCCAAAAAATGCGCCTAAACCTCATCATTTAATTACCAAATACAAAATGTTAAATACTAAATACTAAATACTAAATACTAAATACTAAATGCTAAATGTTAAGTGCCCAGCTCCACCCTGTAGGGCGCGGGCAGTTTCAGCTCTTTCAGGAAGCTTTCGGCGTCCACTTTTGTGGAGAAGTTGGCGAAATCGGCGTGATAGGCGTTGTTGTCCTCCACGATGCGCACGGTGAAGGGGGTCGTGCCCTTGTGCCTCTCAATTTGTTCTTTCAGGTCGTGCGCCAGGGATACGTTCACGTCGCGGATGCTGAGCACGAGCCGCACCTCCTTGCACAGTTTCTCGTAGGTGTCTTCCAGATACATGACCTGGACGGGCTTCACGTCCATGCGGATAGTCTCTATGCCCTCTTTGTTGCGCCAGTTCTTTACTTGCAGCTGGGCGCGCACGAACAAGCGTTTGCCGGGTTCGAAAAGGTGGTTGAATTTGGTGAAATCTTCCCCGAAGAGCCGCCAGTTCCAGGAGCCGTCATAGTCTTCCAGCGTGATGTTGCCGAAATCCTTGTTGTTGCGGGTGATGCCGGTGGAACGTGCGGTTACCACACCTGCGAAGGCGAATCCCTTGCCGTTGGAGAAGGCTTTCTTCAGATATTCCTCATCGTTGAGTTGGGTGAGGTTCATGTTGCAGTAGTTGTGGATAATGGGCTTGTATTCGTCCAGGGGATGGGCGGATATGTAGAAGCCGGCAATCTCTTTTTCGCGTTTCAGCTGCTCGTAGGTGCTCCAGGGTTCGCACTTCGGAATGTCGGGGTTGCTCTCTTTTTTCACCGTCTCGTCCATGTCGAAGATGGAGAACTGGTTCTGCGCGCCGCCCTGCTGTTTTGAGGCGTATGCGATGAGCTTATCGACGTAGTTGTGTCCGTTCCCGTCCTCGATGAAGAACTGGGCGCGGTGCATCTCCGGGAAGCAGTCGAAGGCGCCGGTCATGGCCAGCGCCTCGATGCAGCGCTTGTTGCAGTTGCGCAGGTTGACGCGGGAGATGAAGTCGAAGATGTCCCGGAAGGGGCCGTGGGCGTCGCGCTCCCCGGTGATGCTGTCCACCGCGCTTGACCCCACCCCCTTGAGAGCGGCGAGTCCGAAGCGGATGTCCCCCTTGGGGTTCACGGTGAAGGTCGCGTCCGACTCGTTGATGTCGGGGCCCAGCACCTGGAGGCCCTTGCGCTGCACGTCCTCGATGAACGCGCTGATGGCCTCGATGTCCGTGATGCTGTTGGTGAGGTTGGCGGCCATGAACTCGGCAGGGTAGTGGGCTTTCAGATAGGCGGTCTGATAGGCCACCCAGGAGTAGCAGGTGGCGTGCGACTTGTTGAAGGCATAGGACGCGAACTTCTCCCAGTCGCCCCAGATCTTCTCCAGCACCTTTTCGTCGTGGCCGTTGGCCTTGCCCTGTTCGATGAACTTGGGCTTGAGGTGGTCCAGCTTGTCCTTCTGCTTCTTGCCCATGGCCTTGCGCAGGGTGTCGGACTCGCCGCGCGTGAAGTTGGCTAACAGCCGCGACAGGAGCATCACCTGCTCCTGATAGACGGTGATGCCGTAGGTGTCTTTCAGGTACCGCTCCATGATGGGGATGTCGTACCGGATCTCCTCGCGGCCCTGCTTGCGGTTGATGAACTGCGGGATGTAGTCCATGGGCCCCGGCCGATAGAGGGCGTTCATGGCGATGATGTCCTCGAACTTGCTCGGCTTCAGTTCTTTAAGGTATTTCTGCATGCCTGGCGACTCGAACTGGAAGGTGGCCACGGTGTCGCCGTTGCAGAACAGCTCGTAGGTTTCGGGGTCGTCGATGGGTATGGTGTCAATGTCGATGTCTATGCCCCTGGACTTCTTTATGTTGCGGAGTGTCTCCTTGATGATGGACAGGGTCTTGAGTCCGAGGAAGTCCATCTTGATGAGCCCCACGTCCTCAATGACGGAGCCTTCGTACTCGGTGACCAGAACGTCCTCTTTGGTCCCCTTGTCCTCCACGGTGGAGAGCGGGGCGAAGTTGGTGAGGTCGTCGGCCCCGATGATGATGCCGCAGGCGTGGATGCCGATTTGCCGCACGGTGCCTTCCAGCTGCGAGGCGTATTCGAGCACGTCGTGTACGATTTTGGGCCCTTTCTCGTAGGCGTCTTTCATTTCGGGGACCAGGGCCATGCAGTTCTTGAGGTTCACTTTCGGGGCCTTCCCCGTTTTGGGGTCCTCGGGGAATTTGCCGGGCACCAGTTTGGCCAGGCGGTTCGACTCCGTCAGGTCCAGGTCCTGCACGCGGGCCACATCCTTGATGCTGGACTTTGCGGCCATGGTGCCGTAGGTGATGATGTGGGCCACGCGCTCCTTGCCGTATTTCTGCGTGATCCAGTCTAACACCTTGTAGCGTCCCTCGTCGTCAAAGTCAACGTCTATGTCGGGCAGCGAGATCCGGTCGGGGTTGAGGAAACGCTCGAACAGCAGGTCGTACTTCAGGGGGTCGATGTCGGTGATCTTGAGGCAGTATGCGACGACGGACCCGGCGGCGGAGCCGCGTCCGGGGCCCACAGACACGCCCATGGCGCGCGCGGCGGCGATGAAGTCCTGCACGATGAGGAAGTAGCCGGGGAAGCCCATGTTGCGCATCACCCCCAGCTCGAAGTCGATGCGCTCCCGCACGTCATCGGGCAGCGGGTCGCCGTAGCGCAGGCGCGCGCCGTCCAGGGTGAGCTTGCGAAGGTAGTCGGCCTCCAGCTTGATGCGATAGACACGCTCTATGCCGCCCAGTTTCCCGATGCGGCCCTTGCCCTCCTCGTCGGCCTCGAACTCCGCCCGCAGGTCCTCCTCGCTGTATTGCCGCTTGTAGGTCTCCACTGTGCCGAACTCCTCCGGGATGTCGAACACCGGCATGATGGGCGCGTGCCTCAACTCGTAGGTCTCCACCTTGTTGACGATCTCCTGCGTGTTGGCCAGCGCCTCCGGCACGTCCGCGAATATGGCGGCCATCTCCTCCGGGGTCTTGAGCCACTCCTGCTTGGTGTAGTGCAGGCGGTCGGTGTCGCTGAGCCTCTTGCCCGTGCTCAGGCAGATGAGCCGGTCGTGCGCCTCGGCGTGCCCCTCCTCCACAAAGTGTACGTCGTTGGTGGCGATGACCTTCGTGCCGGTTTCCGCAGCCAACCGCAGGAGGCCCTCGTTCACAATCTTTTGCTGCTCGTACACGGTGCGGTCGCCGCCGGGCTTGTCCGTCTTGTGGCGTTGGAGCTCCAGGTAATAGTCGTCGCCGAACAGGCCCTTGAACCACAGCACCGTCTCCCGGGCTTTCTCGTAGTCCATGTTGGCCAGCGCCCTGGGCACCTCACCGGCCAGGCAGGCGGAGGAGACGATGATGCCCTCGTGGTATTTCTCTAACAGCTCACGGTCGATGCGCGGACGCTGGTACTTGCCCTCCATCCAGGCGTAGGAGACCATCTTGCACAGATTGTGGTATCCGGTCTCGTTCTTCGCCAAAAGGATCAGATGGTAGCCGCTGAAGTTCTCCTTGTTCTCCTTCACGAAGCGGCTGCCTGTGGGGTTGCTTCGGGTCTGCCGGGCCACGTACGCCTCGCAGCCGAATATGGGTTTGAACAGTTTCCCCTTGGCGGCGGCCATCTTCTCGCGGCAGGCGGCCAGACCCTCCTCCGACCCCATCCCGGCCATCTCCTTCTCGATGCCCCTGATTTCCTCTCTCACCGCGCCGTTCTTCTTCTCCACATAGTCGAAAAACTCCTTGATGCCGAACATGTTGCCGTGGTCGGTAACGGCCATGGCGTTCATGCCCGTGCGCAGGCATTTGTCCACCAACTCCGATATTTTGGACATGCCGTCAAGGATGGAATACTCCGTATGAACGTGAAGATGTGTGAATTGTGCCATGATGTCGGGTTTCGGGTTCGTAGGATTGTCGGGTTGCAAAGATAGAAAAAAATGGCAAATGAGGTGAGGGGAGTCCGGCGACGTCGCGTCTTGAGAGACGGTGAAAAAAAATATCAGGGGGCCGCGTTCGGGTATCAAAAAAAGTGTATCTTTGCGGCCCGAAAAAAAAGCGAAAAATAATTAAAGATATAGAGAGATGAAACAAGAATTGATTCAGTACGTAGAGGACAAGTTCATTCCCAAGCAAGAATTCCCGAAATTCAAGGCCGGTGACACGATCACCGTCTCCTATAGGATTGTGGAAGGCTCGAAGGAGCGTATCCAGCAGTTCCAGGGCGTCGTCATTCAGATTAACGGATCCGGCGCCACCAAGACTTTCACCGTGAGAAAGATGTCCAGCGGCATTGGCGTGGAGAGAATATTCCCGTTCGCCACCCCGATGATTGCCGGACTTACCGTCAACAAACGCGGTGTCGTGCGCCGCGCGCGCATCTACTACTTCCGCAAGCTTACCGGCAAGAAGGCCCGTATCAAGGAGCGCAGAGGTTAGTATATTCCGCATCCCACAAAAAAATGCTTCCCCCGAAAGAGGGAAGTTTTTTTTTTGCCAAGCCGCAATATTTTTTTGTATCTTTGCGCTCCTTAAAATATAAAACTATGGTCGTGGCGTCAAGGGATTCATTCGAACGGCAGGGAACATGCTCTTCTAAAACACGGGGAAGACACCCTTGCCCCTCCTCCTGCAATCCTTTACCACACAAACACACATTTTTTTATAATTTATAACGTACAACTTCAATCTCTAATCTCTAATCTCTAATCTCTAATTTCTAAATTCTAAATTCTAACTATGAACATCACCCATATCGAACATCTCGGCATTGCCGTGAAAAGCCTGGAGGCCGCTATCCCGTACTATGAGAGCGTGCTGGGCTTGAAATGCTACAACATTGAGGAGGTCGCCGACCAGAAGGTGAAAACCGCCTTTTTCAAGGTGGGCCAGACCAAAATCGAACTGTTGGAACCCACATCTCCCGACAGTACCATCGCCAAGTTCATTGAAAACCGGGGCGAGGGCATCCACCATATAGCATTTTCCGTGCCTGACACCGCCGAAGCGCTGAGCGAACTGGCAGAAAAGGAGATTCGCCTGATAGACAAGGCCCCGCGTCCCGGCGCGGAGGGCCTCATGATTGGTTTTGCGCATCCCAAAGCCACGTGTGGCGTGCTGACCGAGTTCTGCTGCAAGCCGGAAGAATAATAACCCAAAAACTTCAGAATGAAAAAAGACCAACCCTGGCTCGTCTGTCTGAAATGGGGCACACTGCTCGGAATGGCATTGGCTCTGTTTGAGGTGGTGAAAATGGTGGCCCGCAACGTGGAGTTCGAGGACGCGAAGATGTTCGACCTCGCCATCATCATCGTTTTTATCTTGCTGATTCATGCCGGTGTGAAGGAGTTCAAGGAGAAGTACCCGAAGAGACTCTCCTTCGCCAAAGCCTTCGGCGCGTGTGTCGTCATTTCCGCCGTCGGCGCACTGCTGTTCTTTGGCTACGACATGCTCCACTACACGGTCATCGACAAGGATGGGCTGTCGAAGAAATACGAGAACGCCTTGACCAACTTCCGAGCCGCAATTGACCGCGACACCATCACCCAGCAAGAGCTGAACTTGTATTTGGACACGGTAAAGGTGATGATGCAGGAACAAGAAGCGGCAGTCACGAAGTCGGAAACCATTGCGGACAGCACACTTAACGAAATCCGTCGCGGAGACGGGCTGATCATGCGATACTATGAGGAGAAGATGACCGCCCGTCGCGCCGCCGACACGGCCCACAACTACCAGCTGGCCAACTTCGCCCCCTACTCCCGGCGGGTGCTCGTGGAGACGCTGCAACTGTATGTGGCACAAAACGAAGAACAGCCCTCCACCCCATACGTGGAGAAAATCGTGCGACAAACCGGCGCGGAGATGATGCCCGTGAACCCGGCGGACATCCGCTTCGAGCAGAACAAATCGCACGTGCCGCACTACGACAAGGCCTTGACCTACGTTTCCGTCAGCGCCCTGATGGACCTGCTCTACGGCATGTTCTTCGGCCTCTTCGTGGCTATGTACCACTACCGATCCAAGAACCCCATAGAAGAGAGAGCGGAGGAATTGAAAGTTGAAAGTTGAAAGTTGAAAGTTGAAAGTTCAACAGTCTCTTGAACCTCTTAAAATAATCAAAAAAGTATGAATATCTCCGTAATAGTTCCCCTTTACAACGAAGAAGAGTCCCTGCCGGAATTGGCCGCCTGGATCAAACGTGTCATGGACGAGCACCAGTTCACCTACGAGGTGCTGATGGTGGACGACGGCTCCACCGACAAATCCTGGCAGATTGTGGAATCGCTTCACGCAGAGAACGAGAACGTCAAAGGTATCCGTTTCCGCCGCAACTACGGCAAGTCCGCCGCGCTGAACACCGGTTTTGAGGCCTGCCAGGGCGACGTGGTCATCACCATGGACGCGGATTTGCAGGACAGTCCGGACGAGATACCGGAACTTTACAAAATGATTACCGAAGAGGATTATGACATGGTTTCCGGCTGGAAAAAAGTACGCTATGATGCCAAGCTGGCTAAAAACATTCCGTCAAAGTTCTTCAACTGGACCACACGCAAGATGTCGGGCATCAAGTTGCACGACTTCAACTGCGGGCTGAAGGCCTATCGGCAGGATGTGGTGAAATCCATCGAGGTTTACAGTGAGATGCACCGTTACATCCCGGTCATCGCCAAATGGGCCGGGTTCGGCAAGATAGGCGAGAAGGTGGTCGTACACCAGAAGCGAAAGTACGGGGTCACCAAGTTCGGCCTCGACCGCTTCGTGAACGGGTATCTGGATTTGCTGACCATCATGTTCATGACCAAATTTGGCAAGAAACCGATGCATGCCTTCGGTGTGTGGGGCAGCTTGGCCTTTTTGGTGGGTTTTGTGTGCGCCATCTGGCTGCTCATCGAAAAACTCGTACACCAGGCGCATGGTTTGCCTTACCGCCAGGTGATGGACCAGCCGCTGTTCGGCATTGCCATGTTGGCTATGGTGCTCGGCTTCATGCTGTTCCTTGCCGGATTCCTTGGCGAACTCATCGCCCGCAACGGTTCCGACCGCAACCATTATCTCATCTCAGACAGAATAGAGTAACCCAAACCCCAACACGATGAGGCCTACAAGAATCTTCGACATCCTGGATGTCATCTCCGAGAAATACGAGAAAGACGACTTCTTTGCCAAACGCACGGCGGATGGCAACGGGTGGGTGACCTACAGCATCTCCGACTATGTGGACTACGCCTACAGCTTCGCCACCGCATTCCTGGAGCTGGGGTTCCAGCGGGGCGACAAGATTGTCACCATCATGCGCAACCGCCCGGCGTGGAATTTTCTCGACATGGGCATCATGCTGGCGGGGATGGTCCACGTGCCCGTGTATCCGACACTGAACACGGAGGAATATCGCTATATACTGAACCACTGCGACTGCAAGTGCGTTGTGCTCGGCGTGGAGTCCATCTACAAAAGGGTGAAGCCCGTGATCCCTGACATCCGGCAGCATCCGTTGTTGTACGGCATCGACAAGGTTGACGAAGTGCCCTCCGTGGAGGAGCTGGTGGAGCTTGGCCGCCGGAACAGGGAGAAATGGGCCCGCGTGATTGAGGAAAACAAAAGGACCATATCCCCGGACGACATCGCCACCATCATTTACACCTCCGGCACCACGGGAAAGTCAAAAGGCGTGATGCTGTCTCACGGAAACATCTGCCACAATTTCCTGCCCATTGTGGAGGACCTTCAGAACCTGGACTACCATTGCAAGATGCTCAGTTTCCTGCCCTTGTGCCATGTCTATGAGCGCATTGTGAACTATCACTACCAGTACATGGGGGTCAGCCATTACTATGCCGGCAGCCTGGCCACCATCGCCAAGGACCTGAAGGACATGCGCGCCGACGGGTTCTGCGCCGTGCCGAGGGTGTTCGAGATGATGTACGACAAGCTCTACGCCACCGCCAAGACCCTGAAGGGGTTGAAGAAGCACATCTACTACTGGGCGTTCCGCTTTGCCACCAAGTTCGACTACTACTGCGAGCGCCCGCTGTACCTGCTCAAGTACAACATCGCCGACAAGTTAGTCTATAGCAAGTGGCGCGAGGCCCTGGGCGGGCATGAGATGACCGTCGTGTCGGGCGGGTCCAGCATACCCGAAAAAGTGATACGTCTGTTCGTGGCGGCCAAGATCCGAGTGTATGAGGGCTACGGCCTTACGGAAACCTCCCCTGTGATTGCGGTGAACAACCCCCGGGGGCACAGCATCCAGATCGGCTGTGTGGGCGAAATCCTGCGCGGGGTCGAGTTCAAGTTGGCCGAAGACGGCGAAATCCTGACCAAAGGCCCCTGTCTGATGAAAGGCTATTACAAGGACGAGGAGTACACCCGTGAGGTGATTGACGCCGACGGCTGGTTCCATACCGGTGACATCGGCACACTGGTGGACGGCCGCTATCTGAAAATCACCGACCGCAAGAAAGAGATTTTCAAGCTCTCCCTCGGCAAATACATCGCCCCGCAGGTGGTGGAAAGCAAACTGCACGAGTCCAACTACATCGACAATGTCATGGTGATCGGAGAGAACGAGAAGTTCGCCTCCGCCATCATCGTGCCGTCCTTCGAGAACTTCGAGAACTATTTCAACAAGAGGCATCTTTCCGTCCCCACCAGCCGCTCCAATTTCATCATACACCCCGAATTTGTGGCGGTGATGAACAGGGAGGTGGCAAAGGTGAACAGGACGCTGGCCGACCATGAGCAGATCAAGCGTTTCCGCATTGTCCCCGACACCTGGACGGTTGGGGAGGAGCTGTCCCAGACGATGAAGCTGAAACGCAAGGTCATCTACCAAAAATACGACGCGCTCTGCCGCGAGATATACAATTACGACAAAAAGGAGGAATAGGAGAGAAGGCGTCCGTGCCTAAGGTTGCGGGACGGACGCACGTCATGCTTCCGCATTATGGATGAAACGATGAGAAAGTGTTTTGTTACCCTTGTCCTTTTCATGCTGTTTTGCGCTGCCGGGGCGCAGTCGCTGCGCGGCAGGGTTCTGGAGGTCAGCGCGCGGGGCGACACCATGGCCATATCCTCCGCCGCCATACAGTGGCTGCACACCGCCGTGGGCACACATTCGGACGCGAATGGCGAGTTTTCGCTCCCCCGCTCCCAATCCGACTCTATAGTCGTGTCGTTCCCGACCTACCGGCCCGACACCCTGTGGGTGGGCCCGGAGCAGGACGACATCACCATTTTCCTCTCACACGCGCATGAGCTTGCGGAGGTGCGCGTTGTCGGGCGCGACGGGTCGTTCATCTCCACACAACCGATCCTCACCACCGTCATCACCCAGCAGGGCCTTCGCCGCGCCGCCTGCTGCAACCTCGCAGAAAGCTTCGAGAACAGCGTGGCCATTGATTCGGAATTTCCCGACGCCGTGAGTGGCGCCCGGCAGATCTCCATGCTCGGACTGGCGGGGGTCTATTCCCAGATTCTGCTGGAAAACGTTCCTTTCATCCGGCTTTTGGCACACCAGTTTGGACTCGGTTTCGTGCCCGGCTCGTGGATGGAGTCCATCAGCCTGTCGAAAGGAACCTCTTCCGTAGTGAACGGATTCGAGGCCATCACAGGACAGATCAATGTCGATTACAAAAAGCCGGAAACCAATCTGGAACGCTTTTTCATGAACTTCTACGCCAATTCGATGGGCAAAGGCGAACTGACCATGAACACGCGCATTCCAGTGGGCAAAGAGGCTAATGCGAGTACCAATTTCCTGATTTTTCTGGCCGACCAGTTTGCGAAGATGGACATGAACAAGGACGGCTTCATGGACGTGCCGCGCAACCGCCAGGTCAATGTGATGAACCGCTGGGACTACCGAGTCCCGGGCAAGGTTGAGGGGCGCGCCATGGTGGATTTTGTGTGGGACAACCGGTTTGGCGGACAGATGGCTTTCAAACCCAACAGCGCCTATTCTCCGGCGGATATGCCGTATGGGTTCACTGCGGACAACAAACGGGTTGATGTCATCAGCAAGAACGGCTTCCTGCTGAATGGCGAGCACGAGAGCATCGGAACCATCGTGTCCTATACGGGACATTGGCTTAATTCCGGCTATGGACAGGATAAGAACTATCAGGGAAACCAGCATAGTGTCTATACGAATGTGCTGTATTCCAATAAATTCGGCAGGGACGAACGCCATAAACTGAGCGCAGGGGGCAGTTTGCAGTTCGACTGTCTGAATGAACATTATCAGAATGACCATCCGGTCAATGTATATGAATACAACAGACCCCATCATCATGATTTGATTCCCGGCGTTTTTGCCGAATATGCCTACATCATAGACCCTAAATGGGTGGTGATGGCCGGTATGCGCGTAGACTATAATATGGTGCGAGACAAAAACCTGTACAACAACTGGGAGAGCATCAACCAACTCTTCTGGACCCCGCGCGTGCATCTCAAATGGCAGGCGGCCAAGAACTTGTCCGTGCGCGCTTCAGCGGGCAAGGGTTACCGCAACGCCCACTTCTTCACCGAAAACCAGTCGTTGCTGCTTTCTTCCCGCAGCATCTGTCTCGACGGGCATCCGAAGCCTGAAGAGGCCTGGAATGCCGGGGCCAGCATAGTGTATCAGTTCGACATGCCAGGAGGAAGGGCTTCTGTGGCGGTCGATTATTTCTACACGCATTTTATGCAGCAGATGATTGTGGATTTAGACCAGAATGTGCATGAAATCCACTATTACGCCCTCAACGGCGATTACAACGGTTGGGGAAACCGTTCGCGCTCGCATTCCGCGCAGTTTGAGCTGACGCTTTGGCCGTTGAAGCGTTTTGAGGTGCTGCTGGCCTACCGCTACAATGATGTGCGCTACATGCGGCAGGGCATGATGCGGCAGAAGGACCTGATGAGTCCGCACAAAGCACTCGTCAACCTTAATTACAGTACCCGCTACGACAAGTGGAAATTCAATGTCACCTTGCAGGTGAACGGCCCGCAGCCATTGCCCGACATGTCCGCCAATCCCGCCAGTACGCTTCCGGAATATGCGCCCGCATACTGCATACTCAATGCCCAGATCACCAAAAAATTCCGCAGGTGGGAGCTCTATGTGGGAGGAGAGAACCTGCTCAACTACAAGCAGTCCAATCCTATTGTCGATGCGCAGAACCCATTCGGCGACAATTTCGACGCCACCGTGGTATATGCTCCGATTACGGGCATTATGGGTTATGTGGGGGTTCGGGTCGTGCTGAAATGACGGGT
>FLNW01000037.1_pt1 | contig 11550 bp, 7 predicted proteins | sample 1140371 | NCBI WGS metagenome assembly FLNW01 (sample SAMEA3878170, study PRJEB12797) | bioreactor metagenome | biome: Moose rumen | place: Sweden | collected 2011-10
TGTGCAAAGTTACTGATTTTTTTTGTTTGACTTATGCACTGGTCCGAAAAATCGGGGGTATTATACCCATAGTATTGTCCTTTTTTCAACCCGCGAAGATACAACTTTTTCCATATCCAACGTCACTCCCCGAAATCCAACGCCAGTTGCCTCTCCCTCGCGGCGAGTTGCTGTTCCGTTTTGGAAATGAGCAGCGGGCGCAGCCGCTCGGGCCGCAGCTCGTTGATGCCGGGGAGAGGCTGCAGGTTGGAGGCACCGGGCTCCCGGCAGGTGATGAAGTACTTCGCCTTCCTCATCACCACGCTCATCCTTTAACTTGGCTTCGCACTTCCCCTTCGAACATCTGGGTAACAATCTCATCGCCGGGTTTCAAGACCTGCGCGCTTGTAACGGCTTTTCCCTTGTATCGCGTGACGCTGAATCCTCGCTTGAGGATATTGTCCGGGTGCAGCAACCTGACCTTGTCTTCCAACACCCCCACCCTCTCACGGCACGTGGCCAGCAGGTTCGGCACGGCGGCCTTGCTCCGGGTGTCCAACTCCTGCAGTCGTGCCCGTTCGAACATCATCCTGGACCTTACCGTCTCCGCAATCCGTTTCTGGCAGTCGCGGACCTTCTCATCAAAAGTCTGGAAATAGCCGATGAGCGCGAAGGCCACATCGGTGGGGGTGATGTTGTACGTGTGCGCCACCATGTCGGTGACGCTGAGGTTGGTGGAGTGTCCGATTCCCGTGAGCACTGGAAGCGGGGAAGTGGCCACCGCATACGCCATCTCGTACTCGTCGTAACAGCTTAGGCCCACATCGCCGCCACCACCGCGCACAATCACCACACAGTCGAACTCGCCTTGCCGCAGCCGGATTTCCGATAGCCGCCCCGTGATTCCGGCGATGGCCTTGTCACCCTGCAGGATGGAGGGGAACAGCTCCGTCTCAAAACAGTAGCCACGCCGGTTACCGCTCAGCGTGGTGATGAAGTCGCTGTAACCCTTGCTCGTCTCCACTGAGATGACCGCAACCCGCTTGGGCAGCAACGGCATCTCTATCCTCTTGTTAGCGGTAAAGACACCCTCCTTTTTCAATCGCTCAATGACCGCGTTGCGGTTCTTCACCATCTCCCCCAGCGTGTAGGCCGGCTCTATGTCCTCAATATGCAGGGCCATGCCGTGCTTCGGACTGAACTCGACGCGGGCCAGGCACAGAATGCTGATGTTCTCCTTCAGCGGGCTGCCGGTAATCTGCATGAAACGTCCGTTGATGCGCTGGAAGTTGGCGGCCCAGATGACGGCGCGCATCTCGGCCCTGATGCTGTTGCCCTCCTTTTCCACCAATTCGGGATAACAATGCCCGCTGTGGGGGTAGAAGTTGAGTTTCAGAATCTCGGCCTTGATGAAATAGGGCTGCGGATAGGTGCGCTCCACCACCCTGTGCAGGCTGTACGCAATCTCGGAAAGCGTATATACCGGGTGGTCGTGAAAGGTTTCGCGGGTATGGTTTGTGACTTGCGAGTTAGACATGGAATAAAAAAAATAAAGTCATTGGCCATTAGCCGTTGGCAGAAAAAACTGCCAACAACCAACGGCCAATGGTTAGCAGTCAACAGTCAAAGATTACTTCTGCTTCAAGATATCGCGAATCTCCGTCAGCAGCGTCTCCTCCTTTGTCGGTTCGGGATCGGGTGCCGGGGCCTCTGCCTCTTCTTTCTTGCGCAACGCGGACAACTTGTTGATGCCCTTGACGACAAGGAAAATACACAGGGCCACAATCAGGAAGTCGATGGTCACCTGAATGAAATTGCCATAGTTCCAGGTGACGGGGTCCATACCCTCGCGGACGGGGAACTTCAGGCTGAGTTTCGTGAAGTCGGTGCCGCCGAGAAGCCATCCGATGGGAGGCATCAGGATGTCGTTGACCAAAGAGGACACAATCTTGCCAAAAGCGCCGCCGATGATCACACCGATGGCCATGTCCATGACATTGCCTTTCATGGCAAAATCCTTAAATTCTTGTAAAAACTTTTTCATGACAACAGAGTTTTTAGTTAATAATAGATTGAAAACGCAAAAGTACAAAAAAAGCACTATCTTTGCACGCAATATTTTTTCTATGAGAATAACCAGCATCACCGAGACCATAAGTTGCACCCCTGACAAAGTGTTCGACCTGTTGGTAAGTTTCGCCCGCACCAGCCAAGCTCCGCCCATTCCACAAGTCACCAACTGGACAAGTATGGACGATGGGTGTACATTCACCATAGCCGGCATGTTCACGTGCTCTATGCGCCTTACCGAACAACGTCCGTTCACCATGGTGGAGTACCAGGTTGACACCGACAAAGGCATATCGGCAAAGGCTGTGTTTCATATTGAGGATGCAGGCGGGTTGAGCCGGCTCTGGATTGACGCCGATGCCGACGCCCCCGTCTTCATGCAGGCCATGATCAAGAAGCCGATGGAACAAGCTATGAACAAAGGGCTCTCCAGACTCAAGGAGATGGCGGAAAGGATGTAATATGGAAAATAACATTATCCGTACCGAAGGGCTGACAAAAAAATACAAGAGCCGCACTGTGGTAAACGAAGTGTCGGTCAACTTCCACCAGGGGGAGATTGTCGGTTTGCTGGGGCCTAACGGCGCCGGCAAGACCACCTCTTTCTACATGATTGTGGGGCTAATCAAGCCTTTTTCCGGCAAGATATACCTCAACGAGCGGGATATCACCGAACTGCCCATGTACAAGCGCGCGCAGATGGGCATCGCCTACCTGCCGCAGGAGGCCTCCGTATTCCGTCATCTTACCGTGGAGGAGAACATCAAAGCCATCCTGCAGTTCAGCGGCAAGAGCAAGGAGGAGCAGCGCGACACATTGGAGAGCCTCATCGCGGAGTTCAACATCGAGAAGGTGCGGCACAACAAGGGCAACAACCTCTCGGGCGGCGAGCGCCGCCGGGTGGAGATTGCCCGCTGCCTGGCCTCCGATCCCAGGTTCATCCTCCTGGACGAGCCCTTCGCCGGCGTGGACCCCATAGCGGTGGAGGACATCCAGGGCATCGTGGCCAAGCTCAAGGACAAGAACATCGGCATCGTCATCACCGACCACAATGTGCATGAGACCCTGTCCATCACCGACCGCGCCTACCTGCTCTATGAGGGCAAAGTGCTCAAGTCGGGCACCGCCGAGGAACTGGCCGCCGACCCCATGGTCAAGAAAGTCTATCTGGGAAGCAACTTCGAACTGCGTAAATAATAAAAAAGGCGGCACTCAAGTGCCGCCTCATCACGCTATTTGTTATACTTCAACAAATTCTTCTCTTTGTCAAGGGTGTACGCCCCCCAGTTCTCCTCTATGAACCCGTCGCCTATGACAAACGGTGCCGGAAGGCCTTTCTTGACGATGACTTTCACATTCTCCTCATAGTCGTCGCCCACGCGGAGCTCATCAAGATAAAGTACGGAATTCTCAATGATGCTGCCGTCCTCCTGCTGGATGGCGGCGGCCTTCCCCTCAAAGTCGTTCACCTTGATGATGCTTTCCTTCAGAAACCGGGTGGCGTCCGCATAGTTCATGAAGATTTCCTCACTATGGTTGCCAATCGCAAAGCTTAGGGATTTGCTGTTGGCGAAACAGGTCCCCCTCACGTCATCGCCATTGATGGTGACCGGCACGGTGCGCTGCTGGATAACCGCGATGGTGCTGGCGCCTCCTACGGCGGCAATCGAGTCGTCATGAGGCACATAGTCGTCGCGCAGGATCAGGAACTCGGTACGGCGGTTCAGCGCGTGAGCGGCCTCCTTCTCGTTCCTGGTGGGCTGCGACTCGCAGAACTCCTCGGTCAGGTACGTGCCTTTCGGGAAGAAGTACCGCTTGCCGTTGTAGGTGGAGTACATATCCTTCTCCAATTTACGGGGCACGCGCTCGCCGTAGCCCTTCGGCACGATGCGGTCGGCGGCAATACCCTTGGAAATCAGGAAATCGACGCACGACTGCGCACGGTTCTGCGACAAAATATCGTTCTTCTCCTCCGTGTCACGCGAGTCGGTGTGCGAACGAAGCTCTATCACAATGGTGGGGTTCTTCACCATGATGTTGTACAGATACATCAGAGAGTCCTGATATTGCGGTTTCAAATCCCATTTCGCCAAATCATACAGGATTTCCGGCAGCAGAATCGGATCCTTCGGGATGGGCTCCAGGGTGAAATCCTGCGTGAAGTCCGTGTTCTCCATAATGCCGATGGTGGTCACCTTCGCGGTGTTCCCGTTCTCCCAATAGCCCTTCTTGGCCACCTTTATGTCATACGTGGTGGAGCCTAAAATCTTGGCCTTGTCGAAATGATAGTAGCCTTTCACATCGGTGGTGGTCTTGTAGGAGGTCCCGTCGGAGCCCACAATCTCCACCTCCACGTCATCCATGTACTGGCCGTTGTTCTTGTCGCGGATTTTTCCGGACAAGGTATAGACAATCGGGCGGAGCAGGAAGTAGTAGATGTCGTCGCCCCCTTTGCCCCCGGGACGGTTGGAGGAGAAATATCCTTTGGCCATGTATGGGGACTTCGACTGGGGGTCGATGGCCTCGGTCTCATCGAAGATGATGCCGATGTCATCGCCGGAGGAGTTGATGGGGAACATCAGGTTCTCGGCCGGGCCGAAGTTGCCGTCCTTGTCGATGCGCGACAGGAATATGTCAAGACCGCCCATGCCGGGATGCCCGTCGGAGGAGAAATAGAACTCCTGGTCGTTGCGCAGTGCGGGGAAGACCTCCTGTCCTGCCGTGTTCACGTTCTTGCCCAAATTGGTGATATTGGAGAATTTGGCGGACTTTTTGGCGCGGGTGGCCTTGTAGATGTCATAGCCGCCCTCGCCGCCCGGCATGTTGGAGGCGAAATAGATGGTCAGCTCGTCATCGCTGATGAACGGATGCACATAGTTGTAGGCGGAGTCACCGAGCACGACCAATTCCGGTTCACCCCAGGAGTTGCCTTTTTTCAGGGACTTGTATATATAGCAGCCCTGCACTTTCTTCTTGTCCTGGGGGCATTTGGTGAAGTATAGGACGGTGCCCTTGCGGTTACCGCTTGCCTCACCCTCGTTCACGTCGGAGTTCAGTATGCCGCCCTGGTCGTACGACTTGACGGGGGACCACTCGCCCGGCCAGTCGGTGTTCTTGCTCTTGGGCTTGTTTGTGACATAGATGTCCGAGAAGGAGACGCCGGTCCATTGGTCGGTGCCCCGTCCGGCGGAGCCCTCGCGGTTGGAGGTGAAGATGATGGCGTTGCGTTTCTCGTTGTTGCCCCAGCGCGGCGCCCACTCGTCATCGCGGGTGTTGAACTTCTTAAGGTTCTCCACCTCGTAACGGGTGGCGTTCTCTATCCACATCTTGGCGTTCTGGCAACCTATGATGGCGGTGTCGGCGCGCGGGTCGTCCGCCGCGCGCTTCTTGTACTTGTTGTAATACGAGAGGGCCTGGTCATACTCGCCGCGAAGGTTGTATATGTTGCCCAAATGGTACAGTATGATGGGGTTGTCCTTCTGGTAGTTCTTCTTCTCCAAGCGGAGATACTGCTGCTCCGCCTTCTTCAGGTCGCCCATGATGCGGTAGCACTCGGCGATGCGGAAGGTGGCGCGCTGAATCTCCACGCGGTTGGACGAGAGCTTCTTGATTCCTTTCTTGTACGCCTCCAGGGACTTCTCATACTGACAATCGCGGAACAGGTTGTCCGCCTCACGCAAAATCTGGGCGTTCAGACTACAAACAGTTGCAAATAAAATAGTTAAAAAAACTATCGGCAATTTATATGGCTTCATATCCTATAGTATTTTACCTTATAAAAATGAGGGTGCTAAAATAAAAAAAAATCGGGATAGTTTGGCTACCCCGATTATTTTATTTTTACTCCACGGAGGGCTATTTCGTCAGCTCCGCCTTGACCCGTCTGACCTTGCCGCCGCCGATGCGGAGCAGGTCGTATGCCAACGGGTTGGAGACGAGGATGCCGGAATAGGTGCCGAAGAGGATGCCCATGAACATGGCGAACACGAAGCCTCGGATCACCTCGCCGCCGAACAGGAAGATCACCAGCAGGGTCACCAGCGTGGTGCCGGCCGTGTTCACGTTACGTCCCAACGTCTGGTTGATGGCGTTGTTGAAGTTCTCGTAGTTCTCACGCTTCGGGTAGAGGGCCAGGTTCTCACGCACGCGGTCGAAGATCACCACGTTGTTGTTGATGGAGTAGCCTATCACCGTCAGGATGGCGGCGATGAAGTTCTGGTCAATCTCCATGGAGAACGGCATCACCTTGTAGAACAGGGAGAACATGCCGATGGTCAGCAAGGAGTCGTGGAACAGCGCGAACACGCCGGCCATACCGAACTGCCAGTTCTTGAATCGGATGGCGATGTAGATGAAAATCAGCACCAGGGATGCGAGCACGGCCCAAATGGCGTTGCGCAGCAGCTCGCGGGCCACCGTGGGCTGGATTTTCTGCGACGACTGGATGCCGCGCACGTCGTTGGTCAGGTGCGTGAAGTCATACTCTGTAAGGTCCTGCTTGGAATAGAAGCCCTTCAGGGCGCTGTACAGCTTGGTCTCACAAAGCTTGTCCACCTCGGGGTCGTTGCTCTCAATCTGGTAATTGGTGATGATGCGGATCTGGTCGTTGCTACCGAAAGTCTTCACCTCCGGGTTGCCGCCGAACTCCTTGGCCACCGCCGCGCGCACGTCCTTCGTGGTGACATCCTTGTCGAAGCGCACCACATAGCAGCGGCCTCCGGTGAAGTCGATGCCGGGCTGCAGCTTCAACGTGCAGAAAGAGACGATGCTGATGAGGATCAGCGCGCCGGAGAGGATGTAGAAATATTTTCTCTTGCTGAGGAAATCGATATGTGTGTGGGTGAAGGCGTTGATGGTGACCTTGTTTCCCACCTCGAAGTTTTTGCCTTTCTTCAGTCTGGCCTCAATAATCATACGGGAGACCAGGATGGCGGTGAACATGGAGGAGAGGATACCGATAATCAGGGTGGTGGCGAAGCCCTGGATAGGGCCGGAGCCGAAGATATAGAGCACGATGGCGGTGATGAGGGTGGTCACGTTACCGTCGATGATGGCGGAATAGGAGTGCTTGAAGCCCTCGTCCACGGCCACGCGGACGCCCTTGCCCGTGCGCACCTCCTCACGCACGCGCTCGTAGATGATCACGTTCGCGTCAACCGCCATACCCAGGGTCAGCACAATACCGGCGATGCCGGGCAGTGTCAGCACGGCGCCCATGGAGGCAAGCACGCCAATGATGAAGAACACGTTGGTGAACAGGGCGATGTCAGCCACAAGGCCGGCACGGCTGTAGTACAGGAACATGTACAGGATGACCAGAATGAAGGCGGCGAGGAAGGAGAGCAGACCGGACCTGATGGACTCCTTACCCAAGGTGGGGCCCACGATTTCGGACTGGACAATGTTCACACGGGCCTCCAGGTTGCCGGAGTTCAGGACGGTGGCGAGGTCCTTGGCCTCCTCGATGGTGAAGTTTCCGGAGATCTCGGAGTTGCCGTTCGGAATCTCGGAGCGGACGGTCGGGGCGGAATAGACAAACTCGTCAAGCACGATGGCGATGGCGGTGAGCTTGCGCGCGCTGTTGTTGGCGGCCTCTCTGGTGATCTTTCGCCACTCGTCGGCGGCCTGGTCCTCCATGGACATGTTGACCACCACACGGTTGTTCTGGTCCACATCCTGGCGGGCGGTGCGCACCACGCGCGCGCCGCCGATGGTCTCGGAACTCAACAGCGGCCCCACACGGTCGTTCTTTTTCTTCAGCGGGTACAGGGGATAAGCGTTGCCGTACTCCTTCTCCGGGGAGCCCCAATAGAAGACCACATTGTTGTCGCCGAGTATCTTCTGCAACTGCGGGAGCAGGCTGTTGATCTTGGGCATGTCGGCCTCCTTGAAGTAGCCGATCACATAGCTGCCCGGGATGGCCACGGCCTTGCTGAGAATGGCGCCTTCGCCGACCTCCTCAATCTCATCCTCGTCAATCTCCTCTTCGGGGAGCTGGGCGGTGAGGCTGTCAACCGCCGCAGCCGTGTCCGCAGCGGCGGTCGTGTTATCTTTCTGGCTCTTCAGCTGCTGGGCCAGCTGGGCGTCGGCGATGGCGAAGCGCTGCTGGATGGAGCGTCCGCCCACCGCATCGTTGTACACCTCCCAGAACTCTAACTTGGCGGTGCTCTTCAGAAGGTCGGTCACGCGCTCGGGCTCTTTCACGCCCGGAAGCTCGACCAGGATGCGCCCGCCCTGCAGCAGCTGGATGTTGGGCTGGGCCACGCCGAACCGGTCAATACGGGTGCGCAGAATCTTGAACGTGCGGTCCACAATCTCAGTGGACTCCTTCTTGATGAAGCTGATGATCTGCGCGTCAGACGCGTTCTTGATGCCGGAACGCTCGCCGAAATAGGTGCGCAGGTTGGCGTTGTTCATCTTCAACGCGGCCTTCTGCTTGTTGAAGTTGTTCACGAAAATGTCTATGAAGTCACCGCCGGTGGTCTTCTCGTACTCGCTGACCGACATGTCGAACGTGGTTTTGAACAACGGGTCCTCCGTGTTGGTGGCCAGACTTTGCACCACGTCTGGCATGGAGATCTCGAGCGTGACGTTCATGCCGCCCTTCAGGTCCAGACCCAGGTTCAGCTCCTTGTACTTGCACTTCTTGTACGTGTTTCCCAAATACACGGTGGAATCGTTCATGTTGGTCAGATACTGGCGCGTCCTGGCATCTGTCAAGGAGTCAACCAGGTGCTTCTCCAGCATCACATCACCATGCGCCTCTTTCCTCACCTCCTCAAGGGCGGCGGGGTCGTTTGCGAAATCAGCCGCTTTCTTCTCCACTCTCCATGTCACGAAAGAGAAAGAGAGGCAATACAAACACACCAACGCCAGAAGAATCGTGAAGAATAAAATAAGTCCTCTGTTTTTCATCTTTTTTATTGATTTGATTTTTAGTTATTTATATATTTTTCAACCTAAAAAATTCAAGGTTGCAAATATACAAAAATTGTAAAACCAACCAAGGTCAAAAAATCAGAACAGGATAAAAATCTGATTTGGATATATATTACGCTTGTTTTTATACAGTTGGGGGGGGCATGAAGGCTCCCCTACCCTCCCACTCCTCGACTCATAGATTGTCGCGGTAGTCGCTGTGGAAGGGTATCTTGAGCACGTCCTTAAGCACGGCGGCCTTCACATTGAGCGTGAAGCTCCACCCCTTGCGGTACCCGAACGGAATCCAGTTGAAGCTCATCTCCCAGCAGTGCATGTCGCGGTAGATATCAATGGAGGTGTAGGACAGGTCCTTCTGCACGAAGTCATACCCGGTGGTGAACCCGACCTTCCATTTGCGGGTGACGTAAACCTCGCCCTGCACATTGAGGGTATGCACCATGTTGTGGTTGTACCGGTTGGTGTCAACCAGCCGGTAGTAGGCCAGGTTGTCGGTGAGCCCGTAGGTGAACGTGTAGTTGAAGGTGAAGGACCATTTCCTCCAGTCGTTCTTCTTTTTGTCATCCTGGCCGGAGGAGTTCCGCCCGTTTTTCCCCTTGAAGGTGCTCTGGTCTATACGCCAGTTCAGCGCGACGCTGAAGTCGGTGGACGACATGCGGAACAGGCGGCGGTTGACCTTCCACTCGTACTGGTTCACCCGCACCCCGCTGCTGTTGATGACATACGGGTCAAACTGGAAGTTGAACGTGAGGTAAATCTGCTTGAACAGGGTGCTCCTGCCGGCCACAGAAAGCTTGGACCACCGCAGCGAGTCGGCGGCGATGTTGTAGTTCATGGAGACATTGAGATTGTCGAAAATCGCGATTTTCTTGAACCCGGTGACGGTGTCGCGGCGCGAGCGGACCTTAATCTCCACATTGTTGCCGAAGGAGAGCTGCACCAGCGCCTGCGTGTTGCGGCTCACCGTCCCGAAAATGGCGTTGTCATAATACGTGTACTCGACCTCTTCGCCCGTGAAGGGGTTCAGGTACTTGTCGGTGACCCGCCCGGACAGGTCGGGGCGGTAGGTGAAGTTCAGCGTCGGCGTGACCACATGGCGGATGGCGTTCAGCCCGCCCTTCTTGAACATGTACATGAAATAGACCTTGGTGGTGAGCGACGAGGACAGGCTCACGTCGTGCAGCGCGCCGAAGCCCCGGCGGAAGTGCTGGTTCAGCACCCCCACCTCGCCCCCTCCCGTGGTGTCAATGGTCATGTCGCGGGTATAGGACTGCAGATACCACTTCTCGACCAGCGTGGCGGTGGTGTTCCAGTTTATCAGCTTGGCGATCTTGACGGGAATCGTCAGCGGGATGGTGTGCATCATGCCGAGGTTCATCTCGTTCCAGGTCTGCGGGCGGATAAACAGCGTGTCGTAGGTGTCCACCTGGCCCGTAAGCTGGGAGGTCCACTTCATGGAGATGTTGTCATACCATTTCAGCGCCCCCACCTTGTTCTTCTTCCGGAACGGGTAGAACTGCACCACCGACATGCTGACATCGGGCAGCTTGAGGTTCACCGTGCGGTTGCTGGTGTTCTGGGAATAGGACAGGGATGCGTCCACGAAGAAGAAATCCTTCAGGGACGTGGAGACGTTGACGGAGGATGTGTACTGATTGGAAAGGTAATCGCTGGTGGAGGTCAGGTTGTATTTGGAATAGTTGCTGCTCACCACATCCACGTGCGCGTTGAAGCGGGTGGTGGGGTGCGACTTGACATCCTGCTTGTGGTCCCAGTAGATCTTGTAGTCGTTGGAGCAGCGGTAGCTGGAGTCAAGCTTGTCGCCCGTGCGGGTCTGGGAGAACTGCAGGTTGACCTCTCCGTTGCACTTGTACCGGTACACGTAGTCGGACCTGGCCTTCACCCCCCAGCTGCCGCGCGTGTAGAGGTCGGCGGAGAGCAGCAGGTCGAGGTGGTCGCTGATGGCGAAGTAGAAACCGAGGTCCTGGAAGTAGAAGCCCAGGTTGGAGGATTCGCCGAGGGAGGGCATCACGAAGCCCGACTTGCGCTGCGCGTCCAGCGGGAAGAAGGCGAAGGGGATGGCTATGGGGGTGGGCACATTGGTGAAGCTCAGGTAGGCGGGGCCAATCACAATCTTGTCGTGCTGGATGAACTTGGCCTTGGTGAAATCCACCTCGTAGTGCGGGTTCTCCAGCTCGCAGGTGGTGTATTTCCCCTTCTTGATGAAGGCGACCTCGTCACCCATCTTCTTGATGTGCTCGCCATGGATGAAGCCCTCGTCTTGCGAGGTGATCACATGGGTAATCTTGCCCTTATGGGTGGCGAAGTTGTACTTGATCTCGCGGGCGTAGTACTGCGACTCGCCCTGGATGAACACGGGGCTGCCCCGCACTTGCCCCGACGAGTCGGCCACGCCGCAGGCGTACAGCTCGTTGTTCGTGAAGTCAATCTCAATGTACTCGGCCTGCAGCTCCATGTCCTCATATTTCACCACGGCGTCGCCGAAAAGGTACGTGTAGCGGCGGCTGATGTCGTTGACGGCGGAGTCGCGCGCGCTGTAGG
>FLNW01000038.1_pt1 | contig 11540 bp, 1 predicted proteins | sample 1140371 | NCBI WGS metagenome assembly FLNW01 (sample SAMEA3878170, study PRJEB12797) | bioreactor metagenome | biome: Moose rumen | place: Sweden | collected 2011-10
GATATTTCGCCCGTGTCTCCATGAATCGTGCCAGCGGCTCCTTCCATGAGTTCCGGATTTCCTCTTCGCTCATGCCCGCCACGATTTGCTTCCGCAGCTGGTCGCTGCCGGCCAGCTTGTCAAAGAAACTCGCGTGGGAGAAAAAATGCTCCTTGTCCGGGTATTGCCGGTAGGCTGTCAGCAGGTATTGCAGGTTGAAAGAGCCGACGCTGTCGAGGTGCGTGGCGGCGTATTCTCTGAGGTTGTGGCCGTGGCACACCTTCCCGTTGTGCGGGGGATTCTCGGACACGCCCCGGATGGGGGCCGGGGTGAACTCGTAGTCACCACCGCGCAGAAGCGGCGCGCCGTAGATCTGGAAGGGCAGGGCGGTGCCGCGCCCCACGCTGATGACGGTGCCCTCGAACAGGCAGAGCGACGGGTACAGGAGGACGGACTCGGCATTGGGCAAGTTGGGCGACGGGGGCACGGGCAGCACATAGCGGGTGTTGTGTGTGTAATTTTCCAACGCCACCACAGCCAGGCTGCAATGGATGCCACCAGCCAGCCAGCCCTCCCCGTTAATCATTCGGGCATACTCCCCAATGGTCATTCCGTAAACCACAGGCACGGAGTGCATACCCACAAAGGACTTGTATTTCAGGTCCAGCACCGGGCCGTCCACAAAATGGCCGTTGGGGTTCGGGCGGTCGAGCACGAGGACGGGGATGTGGTTCTCCGCCGCCGCCTCCATGACGTAGTGCAGTGTGGAGATGTAGGTGTAGAACCGGCAGCCCACATCCTGCAAATCGAAAAGGATGACATCCACATCGGCCAGTTGCTCCGGCGCGGGTTTCTTGTTCTTGCCGTAAAGTGAGACTATGGGCAAGCCGGTTTTCGGGTCGGTGCCGGAGGCGATGTGCGCGCCGGCCTCCGCGTTGCCCCGGAACCCGTGCTCGGGGCAGAATATCTTCACCACATTCACGTCGCGGTGAAGCAGGGTATCGACCAAGTGCATCTCCCCGACCCTGGAGGTCTGGTTGCCGCACACGGCCACACGCTTGCCCTGCAGGAGCCAGATGTAGTCATCCATGCGTTCGGCACCGGTCGTGACGGCATTCTGCGCAGGACTCATGCCACAGAACAAAAGGATGGCCAGAATGAAAACAATACTCTTTCGCATAGGCTTTAAATGAAACTACCCGATGTTACTCGGGTAGTTTCGGGTATGTTAAAAAGACGGCTATTTTTGGACAACCATCTTCTTGGTTAATACAATGTCTTTGAATTTCAGTGTGTAGAAGTAGATGCCGGCAGACCATTCAGAGGTGTTCACGTCGTAGTGGTTCACCCCTTCGAGCGCGTCTTGTTCGAAGGTGTGCAGCAGCTTGCCTTCGGCGGAGTGGATGTTGAGGACCGTCTTTCCGGCTTCCGGCAGTTTGTATTCGATGCGCGTGCCGGTGATGGCCGGATTCGGGTCGTTCTGCATAAGGACGACACCCTCCCGCTGGTCGGTCTCCGGAACCGCGTAGTCGGTGCAGGAGATGACGTGCTTCCGGTTGTTCAGCGTGTCGGCGTCGGGCTCGTAATCAATATGGACGCGGAAGAAGAAGTCCACCCCGGGGGCCGGGAACTCAAGGGTGAAGCCGGAGTCGAGCGTGTAAACCATAGTCTCGTCAGGCATCAGCAGGTGTTCGATGGTGTCGTAGCGAATCTCCATATCGCTGCCCACAGACATGGTGGTCATAAGGTCGAATTTTCGGATGGGGGAGAGGCCGACATTGCGAATCACCACTTGCGGGAGTATCAGCTCGCCGATGCGCAGGCATTCGGTCCCGTTGGGACTCAGCACCGACTCAAGTTCGATGCTTGGCACGCCGGCGTTGAGGTTGATGTCGTCAATGCTCGGATCGATGTTCCCGGTATGGTTCAGTATCTTGAAGCGCAGCTGGGCTACCTCATCAAAGTCGATGAAGGCCTTCTTGTAGGAGGTCCACAGGGAACCCTGGGAGGTTTGTCCGCCGTCGGTTCGGGTCAGGGTGTCCAGTGTCGTGAAGTTGTTGCCGGAGCCGGCCTGGACCAACAGGGTGAAGTTGGCCGCGTTGTTGGCGCCGAAGAAGTGCTTGAAGAAGGAGAGTTCCACCGGATAGTCGTGGTTGTAGTGCATGTTGACGCAGCGGGTGGTTAGAGTGGCCCATCGGTTATTCCCAGGTCCCGGTATGGTCGCGTAGCGGCCGGTTTGGTTCTGCTGGGTGTGGTCGCTGGCCGGCCCTGCCGAGGTGGTCTCGGCTGCACCCTGGTGGATTTCCCACACATACGCCGGGTTCTGCTGGTCCAGAATCCAGTCGTCCGTGAAATGGATGGTGCTGATGTTGTTGCCCGTGTTGTGGTCGAAGTCCTCAAAGTATGGGATGGTGAGGGTGCGCTGCAGGGAGTCGGTGGACGCGAACACGCTCAACGTGTCGTTATGCGCGTACTGGTCGGGGGCGTAGGTCAGCCGGGAGCTGATCGCGTAATTGCCGATGGCGCTCAGATCCACCGGGCTGGTGATGACCATTGCCGAGTCGCCCGGAGCGACGCTCCCGGAGGTCATTCGGGCCTGATAGGTGTTGGTGGCGGTGCCCTGGCGCACGGTGGAGGTGACCGTAAGGGCGTTCTCCTCGCTGAAAGTCTGGGTCTGGGCGCCGTAGTTCTTCACCCACACGCGCATGGTGGCGGCGTTGTCAGGACAGACATTGCCCACCGGGTGCAGGTGCGACGTGATGCCCATGTCGTTCTCAAACGGCGGCAATATGTTGATGGCATAGTCCTCCGTCTCCCCCTGCGTGTAATAGCCGTTGGGCTGTATGGTGGTGGCTGAGGCGATGACGCGCATACGGGTGAGACCGGTCTCGGCGTCGTCGGGTATATCGATGTAAAGGAACAGCAGGGAGTCCAAATTGGTGTTGTAGGCGTTGGTGGGGGTCACCCTTTCGTTGGTGGAGAAGACATTGTCGCGGTTGTAGTCGATGTAAACGGACTTATAGACGCGGGAGCTGGTGTTGGTCTCAAAGGAGTGGTACACCGACAGCGGGTAGCGGTTGCCTTTGACCACGGTGCCGCGTTGGGTCTCATCCAGCGTGTAGTCCGAATACGTCTCATCGCCGACGCGCGGGTGTAACTTGAACGGGCTGGGGTTCCCGTTGTTGATGCCGGCGAACGTGACGTTTGTGATGTGCAGGCCCGCCGATGTGGACGTGGGCGATGACGCCGGCGTCGGGTTGGGCTTGCGCAGCAGGACACTCGCCGTGTCGTTGCTCCGGTACGTGTCGCCCGCCAGGTCAGCATACACCCGGAACGGCGTGGCGAAATAGACCGATGACAAATCCACAGGCGTGGTGAAGGTCATCGTGGCCGTGGCGCCGGAGGCCAGCGTGCCGTTGTAGTTCTGGGAGACTGCCGGCTCGTTGTCCAACTGGTATTTCACCGGGAAGTTGGCCTCGCTGCTGGTGCCGTGATTGGTGATGGTCACGCTCACTGTCTCGGCCGCCGTGTAGGCGTTGTTGGGCGTGGTGGGGGCCTGGATGCCCTCCACATGCAGGTCGTGGGCGCGCTGCGCGGTGTGGATGACAAGCGAACCCTTCGGCGATTCACAGGTGTAGCTGAATTTGAACCGTGTGTTCCAGCGGCTGGAGGACCAGCCGAAGTTCCCCGTCGTCTTGGTCAGCACTTTCCTCTGGATGTTGGTGCAGTAGAACTGCGGCGTGGAGATGCCGTAGTTGGACAGGCAGCTCCCTCCGCCGCAATCATGCTCGGTGTACAGGAAGATGGCCCTGCCCTCATAGTCGAAACCGCCCTGGATGGGGATGGCGTACCAGTCGGTCTGGTTGAAGCCCAGCTCGCCGTCAAACACCAGCTTGGCGCTGGCGGTCTCGGCGTCCCAATTGATGTTCGGAACGGTGTTGGAGTATGTGGTGTCGTGGGTGTTCGCCAGCCAAATCCTCACCGGTACGGCGGTGCCGGCGTTATTGTTGGCTACCTTAACCCTTACCAGCAGCGTGTCAATGCGTCCGGGGCCTCCGCCCAACTCGTCGGAAGTGTAGAGGATGCGTCCGTAAGACTTGGCTGCGGTAAAGGTGAACGGCATGGACTGTCCGACGGTGCCATTGCCCACCGTGATGGTGGTGTCGAAGCCCGGGCTCTCAATACGTCCGCTGTAGTAATACTGCATATCGCTGTACAAGGGCCCGGTGGTGAAGCTATGGCCTTGTGCGAACGGGATGGTGTCGTTGGCGTTATTATAGAAGTAGTAGTAGGTGAACGGGCTGTTGGTGAAGGTGGCGGTGTTCACCGTATAGGGTTGTCCATAGTTGGCATTCGTGAAGTTGCGGGGCTCGGGAGTGGTGGTCGGGTATGCCGGCACATACAACGTGCCGGTGACGGTGTCGTTCAATCTGTAAACGTATGTACTGGTGTCCGTGGCATTACTGAAGATAGTGTAGTTGTATATGCGGTTTTGGGTCTGCGAACCGATGTCCACACCATTGGCAAATGTCACTTCCAGGCTGGCCAACGAATGGATGGGTTGGTTAATGATTACGGAACCGTTGGCATTGTGTGTAGTACCCTGTGTGCCGGTGAATTGAGCTGTCAGGTCGAATGTGCCCGCAGGTATGATGCTGGTTGCGCTGGTATCAGTGTTAGTCACTTGAACCTTGATGGGATAGTTCGATGTGATGCCGCACTGGTAGGACACGGGGTCCTCAAGCCCCTCGGTCATCAGGTCGTACTGCGGCACAGCCACATTGATGTGGATGGGGGCGCGGCGGGTGGTGCAGCCGCTGGTCTTGGTACGGGCCTCCACCCAATAGACCACGGAGTCATAAAGCGCCGGGGTCGTGTAATAGGGCACACTGGCCGTGGTGGTGTGGATAAGCGTGCCGTCGCTGTCGTAGAAATAGTAGTATTGCACATCGTTGGGCAGACGGTCGTCAGGCTGCAGGATCTGCATGGTTTGGGTGTAGTCGCCCTCGTAGGTGTACGACTCCTGAATGCCGGCGGTGTAGGAGGAGGTCAGCGTCCCGGAAATGGTGTCGTTGCCGCTGTACACCACCTCCTCGTTGTTCATCGTGGTGTATATGACATAGTCGAATGTGGTGTTGGCATGTGGCGCGGAAAAATCAAATGTCTGCGTGAATGTCACCACCTTGGTCTCCTCCGGGGCGAAATCCTCGTTGACGGTCTCGGTCAGCTCCGTGCCGTTGTCAATGATGGCGTGAACGGTCACCTTCCCGGCGGGGATGGATATGTTCAGCATGTTCTTGATGGAAACCTGGATATGCTCGTCATAGAGGTGGCATCCGGAGACGGGGGCGTCCATCGACAGGGTCTGGACATCGTAGGTCGGGATATTCGGAACATGGACATGAATGGGCACTTTCTGGCTACCGCATTCCAGGTCGGCAATCTTGAACGACATGGTCAGACGCTTGGTGTAGTTGGAGTAGTTGCCTGTCATGGGGAGCGTGTTGTTGTCCTTGTATTGGACAAAACCTGTGGCACAATTGGTCTGGCGGAAAGTCGGATATCCGACACCGCCGGACACGTACGTGCCGCAGTTGTTGCATTGGGTGCCTGTGCCGGTGCAGTAGTCTGCGCAGTTGGTCTCGGTGAGCACCATCAAGTTCCCGCTGCCGTAGTTGAACGGGGTGGGCAGGGAGAAGTAATGCCAGCCCACATGGTCGAAATATACCCTCTCGTCCACTATCAGTGTGGCGCCGAGCACCTCATTGTCCCAGTCGATGGCGGCGGTGGAGGGGAAGGATGCCAGGGAGGTCTCCTTCAGGTACAGCTTGATGGGGATGCCGCCCGCGCCCACATTGGTGACGGAGTTCACATAGACGCCGATGGTGGTGATGGGGCCGTGCTGGCCGATTTCATTCTCGGTGTATAGGATGCGGCCTCTGGAATACCCTTTGGTGAAGGAGAAGGGCTGGGCCCCGTTGCCGATGGTGCTGCCCGTCAAAGCACCTACGATAGTATCGAAGATGTAGCCCGGGTTGGCGTTGGCATAGAAAGTTGTGTCGAAGAAGGTGATAGGGGTCTGGAACGTGGAATCCGTGTATCCTAAAAATTCCCAGGACTCATATCCAGTGTTGGCATACCATCCGATTACGCCTTGTGGGATGGAAGCGGGCAGGTGGGCCGTCAGCGTGCCGCTGGTGTAGTAGTAGATGTCAACGGTGTCGGGGGCGGACGGGACATTGGACTTGCCTCTTGAGGTGATTCCCTGGACGAGGGTGTCGTTGTATTGCAGGCGGTCCTGGGCGTCCTTGGTGGCCCACACAAGAATGCTGTAGTTGGAGTCCGTCTCGATGAGGTTGTTCGTGAAGTCAAAGGGGGTGTTGAAAGCGAAGACGGAGGTCTCGTGGCTGTGCAGGGTGTCGGCCAGGGCCTCGCTTACGGCGGGCAGCCCGTTGACGGAGTAGTGCAGGACGGTGCCGGGCAGCAGGTCTTGCGATCCGTTGTTGGTGAGGGTCACTGTGATGGGCTCATGTCCGAGGTCGCAGCGCGAGGTCGGGTTGTCCAGGCTCAGGATGGCCAGGTCATGCACGAACGGGGTGTCCACAATGGCGCCGATCATGAAGCGGCCGGTGGTCTGCGGCGTGTAGGTGCCGTTGTTCTCCAAATAGTAGAAGGCGGAGTCCCGGAGCGGGGCCTCTACCTGGGCGGCAAGATAGTCGCCCTTGGCCAGCATCTCGATGCCCACGTACAGTTCGCCGGTCATGTTGGTGAGCGCGAAGTTGTTGATGGGGATGATATTCCACGCGCCTTGTGTCAGGTCCTCAAAGCGGACCACGTCGGAGGTGGCGACAATCTGTCCGCCAGCGTTGGACACAAACGCCTTGAACCCGTTCTCCGGATTGGCGATGTAGCTCATGTCGTAGAAGTATTTCACGGCGGTGACGGCCAGTTCCTCGCCTGTCGTGTAGCGGACGCACGGGCGGATAATGCTGTTGTAGTCGCCAATCAGCAGGTCGCGGCCGTTGGTGTCGGCATAGTTGATGCTGTTCTCCGTGATTTCCATCTGCCAGGTTATGGCGTTGTTGCGGTTAATTTCATCGGCACGGGAGCGCACCTCCACATTCTTCATCTCCCGGACGTTGTACGGGTGGTCGGGGAAGGTGATGAGGGTTTCGGCGCCGGAGGCCAGCGAGGGGATGGTCAGGGAATCCTGGTACTGCTCCGCCGCACCCGTCACGGTCAGATAGACCTTGATGTCGGTCTGCTCGTCACGGCCCTCATTGCGGGCTATTGCGCTTATGACGTTGTTGGCCGCGTAGGTGTTCGGGCTTTCGCCCCTGGCGTATATCTGGGTCATGGCAATGTCGTTGTCCACCAGGTTACGGAGGCGGATGCGGTCAATGTTGATGTTGTTGCCCTGCTGCCCGATGGCCTCGAACGCGATGTATATGCAGCCCGAGTTGGTGTAGTTTCTGAGGTCAAACGTGTACAATGTCCATTCCGGGGTGGTGGCGGTGCTCTTGTACCGCTTGATGAAGGCGTCGGTCTGGCCATCGGCCGTTATGGCGTTGAAGGTGGCGCCCCCGTCGGTGGAGACTTTCACCGTGACCCCCTCGTTCATGTTGGCGTTGCCGGCGCGGTCGTGCGCGAACCACATCTCCAGGATGGTGTTCACCGACTCGTTCATGTCCACAACGGGCATGATGGCGCGCGATGAGGTGCCGGTTGCGAAGTTCTTGGAGTTGAAGAACAGGCGGCCTGTGCCGTACACCGGGGCGATGTCGGGGTTGGTGCCCGCGCCCTCCTGGAACGCCCAGTTTCCGATCCTGGTGCCTGTGGACACCTGCTCAAACGTCCACGTCTGCTGCGGGCCGTTGACGAAGGGGTCGTCATAGTCGGGCCTGGCCACCTCAAGGATGAAGCTCATGCGCAGCGTGTCGTTGCTCGTGTTGCTGTCTCCGTTGGTATGGATGACGAAGGTGAGGTCGACGGGCTGGTTGGTGGGGATGCTCACGTTGGAGGCCGCCACATACGGCATATTCCCCAAAATCGCGATGGAACCGCTGCTGACGGTGCTGGTCTGCGTGAGATTCAGCGAGTCGGAGAGGACCGTGACCGTGGCCGGGTTGTTGGCAAAGTTCAAGGTCTCGGAACCCTTGTTGGCGATGTTCAGCGTGAGGTTGTAGGTGTTTTGGGGACATTCGCCAAGCGCGGGGTTGAGCAGGGCGGTGACGGCGGCGTCAACGGAAGGGATGGCGTTGGCGTATGCGCCCATATAGGTGGGGTTGGTGCGCTGGATGCCCCGGATATCCTCCGTCACGTCCGCGTTGCGTATGCACTCCAGACCGTTGAAGTCAGTGGGAAGCAGGAGGTCGGTGGGGTCGGCCATCGGCGGCAGCAAGGAGATGTTGCCGCTCATCGTCGTGATGTTGGTCTCCATCTCGGAGACGGAGCTCATCGCGGCCGTCTTGAAGACCACCGCGCCGGACGCGGCGACCAGGTCGTTCTGGGAACCTGTCACCGTGGAAGTGCCGTTCAGGTACAACGGATAGTTGGCGCTGCTGTTGCTCGAGTTACAATAGTTTAATAATATATTGTTGTCCAGATACGTGTTGTTGTTGTTCTGGATCATCAGCGCCGCCGTGTTGCCGAAGGGGGCGTCGGACTTGAGGTAGAGACTGTTGTTGAGGAGCTTCAGGTTGTTGCTGGACAGGATCTGGACCGCGTATGAGTTGTCGGCGGTGACAGGGTAGAGGATGACCTCGTTGTTGTACAGATAGCCGGTCAGGGTGGCGGTGGAGCTGCTGTTGGAAACCTGGATGCCGAAGTTGGAGTTGCCCACCTTCACGCGGTTGTTACGGATGAAGAAGTCGCTCAGGGTGGCGTTCTTCAGCTGGATGCCGTATTCTGCGTCATAGACGTTGTCGATGGTGTTGCCGTTGATGTCCGGACCCACCGCCTGCTCCACATAGACGCCCGTGAAGTTCTGATGCGAACCCATATTGGACTGCGTGATGTGGTTGCCTTGAATCACGGGGTTGCAGTAGGAGGTGTGAATGCCCCTGTAGCAGGACTGTACGAGGTTGTTGGTGAAGGTGATGGAGTTGCGCTGGGCGTTGGTCCCGACATAGTAGGCTCCGTAGTTGCCGCCGATGAGCTGGCAGTTGTTGAAGACGATGCCGTTGTCGGGTGTGGCGGCCTGTCCCGCTACGGTGGACGCCGCGCCTGCGGTGCGGCCCACCGCAAAGCATCCGTTGTCCGTGGTGTTGGTCGTGTTGGCGGTAATCCGGCAGTTGTCGAACACGATGTTGTGGCTTCCGTTGCCCCGGAACAGCACGCCCTTGGAGGCGGCCACGTTCTTGCCGGTGACGGTCATGTCCTTGAACCGGAAGTTATCGACGTGTACCAGGGTTACGGCGCCGTACAGGTTGGTTCCGGCGTCGATATGGTTGTTGATGATGATTACGGAGTCCCGGCTGTCACCCTGGAAGGTGATGGTGTTGGTGTCCGACTGCCCTTCGTAGTTCTGGGTGAAGTCAAAGTCCTGGTACGTGCCGGGTCGGAAGTGGAAGGTGGCGGGGCCGTTCAAGCCGCAGAAGCTCAGGGTGGTTTTCACGGCCTGCATGTCCGCGAAGTCGGGGTTGGCGCCGCCGACCGTATAGTCGCCGTGCAGGAGGCTGTCGCACGCGAAGCCGGTGAATTTGATGGTGTCGTTGGCATGGTAGCCGTCGGCCTGCCCGTTACGGGAGGTGATGTAGGCGGTGATGTAGTTGTACCCCTGGGTGGGGGTGAAGGTCCCCAGCGAAAGCGTGTCGCCCACGTCCATGCAGATGGCTCCGGTCCAGTTGTGCGTGCTGTTGTGGGTCACCTGGTGGTTCTCGTCCTCCACTTTCAGCACCACCGACAGGGAGGTCTGATGGGGGTTGCCGTTGGAGTGAGGCGCGTCGCTCTTGTTGGTGAAGTAGAACTTGACGGGTTGGGGCTGGCCGGTGAAGAAGCAGTGCGGGAATTCCGAGACGTTGATGCTGTCGGCGCGGCAGTCGTTGGTCTGGATGTTCGTCTGGTTGTGCCAGGCGATGAGGAAGGTGTCTAACCGCCGCTTGTTGCCGTGTACGTCCTCGATGTAGATGTGGTAGCGTATGGTGTCGTAGTAGCAGATGTCCGGCAGCTGCCAGTCGCTGACAATCTGATGGTATCCGTTCACGTAGAAGGCGTTGTCGGTGATGTGGTTGGTGAGGGTGACCACGGGGTCGCTGTTCTTCTGGTAGGTGAAGAGCAGGGTGCCGGCGTTGAGGGTGTCGTTGTCCCGGATGGTGGCCTCGATGTTGTAGGGGCCGGTGTTGTTGCGCAGGTTGTTGTTCAAATACCCGCAGTGGGCGTCGCCGCCGGCATATACGGGCGTGTTGAGCGAGATGCGCGGAATCTCCAGCTCGCAGTTGGACAGCAGGATGCTGAAGTTGTCAATGTACCAGCCGGCGCACGCCTCGGTTCCGGACGAGCTTGGGGACTGCTTGTTCATGCGGAACTGGATCTGGATGTGCGTGACGGTGGTGTCCAAGACAAAGCTGGTGATGTCAAAGATCTCATGTCTCCACCAGGAGTTGTCGGGTGAGGCCGTGATGGAGTTCGGCTTCCACAGGCCGTTGGTGCCCGTGCCGTAGCATCCGTGGTGGAACTTGCCCGCCGTGTAGTTGCCGAAATGCGCGGTTGTGCGGTTGGCGTAGGGGTCCGCCTGGCCGTCGCCGTAGTAGAACGAGCTGGCCTGGTTGAAGTTCAGCAGACGGTAGCTGCTCCATCTGTAGGTCCCGTCGTCATTCATTCCCGTGGCCGTGCGGTAGAAGATGGTGGCGTAGTCCAGGTCGCTCACCTTGCAGATATGGTCGAACATCATATAGACGCGGCGCACCTCGTCCGTCATGGAGGTGGAGGAGAGCGGGATGGCCGCTGTGGTCAGGGTCAGGTTGCCGGCCTGTGCCTGCACGGCGGCGTGCATGCACGACGGGGAAGACACGTACAGCCCGCCGGTCAACTGCTGCCAGTCGCCATCGGCGTCGTACAGGTACGAGGTTGTGACCATGGGGGACGTCCCGTCGAAGTTTTCCCGGAACACGGTTACGGAATCGACGCTGCTCTGGGCCGTCAGCAGGGCCGGGATGCAGCAAAGCGAGAACAACGTGAAGAGAACCTTTTTTGCAGTAGTCATATCGTTTTAATTTTTAATTTCAAAAAACGGTTGCGCAAATAAAAATATATTCTATTTGTAAGCTGGCAAAAATACACTTTTTTTCAAATGGCCGCCAATTTTTTTTGCGCCTCGGCGGACATGTCCCAAGCGGTTGAAAAACAGTGGAAAGGGGGGCTTTTATCCGATGAGGTGGGAGGCGGAGTAGTCATCCAGGGCCTCGCGGCACTCCTCCATGGTGGTGGCTTTCATCAGCCGCATACGGGTGTTTTTGAAATCATAGAGCCCCTTGAAATAGCCGGCGTATTGGGCGCGCATCTCGAGGATGGCGCGCCGCTCGCCCTTCTCGTCCGCCGCCGCCCGCAGGTGGCGCATGGCG
>FLNW01001463.1_pt1 | contig 11532 bp, 8 predicted proteins | sample 1140371 | NCBI WGS metagenome assembly FLNW01 (sample SAMEA3878170, study PRJEB12797) | bioreactor metagenome | biome: Moose rumen | place: Sweden | collected 2011-10
ACATGGATTAACGAAATGCTTTATCAAAGAGTTCGTGTTCATGCCGAACGCTACAATAAGTTGTTCCAAATTCATCATATATATAAGGATGTGTTTGATGCAATGAAAGAAGTGCATTTGGAGGAAGAGACCATAAATATGGAAGATCTGCTGATTCCTATACAATTTCCTGTCCAGAAGTATGTTAAGGATTATAATGATAGTGGATTTAAGAAAGCAAGGTTGCTATTAGAATCGGTTTTTAGGTCGATGATTCAAAATGGTATCTTACCTGATTTCGGAAGGAAAATTAATTTCACTTGGTCCTCTTACTTGCTTTGTGGAAAGGATGCCATTAATGGACAAAAAGAAGTGCAATACAAATTTATCGGAAAAGAATCAATAATGCCGCATGTATTAGGTAAAAACTTGATAGCTATGTCTGAGTATTTGCCAACAGATTTGCATAATGTTGATAAAAATCCGAAGAATAGTTTGAAATACTATTTAGAAACTGTCGATTCTTCACCATATTTACTAAAAAGTTATACAATGCAATTATGTGATATTATATTATGGTATCGGAATTATTTGCGGAATCATCAAGATTTTGAGGAAAACTCAAAGAATTGGGAGAAACAAAATCAAAACAATTAGACAAACGAGTACAACTAAACAAATTATAATCATATGGAAAACACGCAAATCGAAATCGACAGAACAAACGTAGAGCAGCAGATGGCATTTGACTTGGTCGCAAATACCGATAGTTGCTTGTTTATTACAGGTAAGGCAGGTACGGGTAAATCATTCTTTATCAAGCGTGTCTGTGAAGACGTGGATAAGAACTTCCTGGTATTGGCACCTACGGGCATTGCTGCCATCAATGTGGGTGGGCAAACCATACATTCGTTCTTTGGGTTCCCTCTGGAAATCATTGGCCCCAACACAACACTTTATGTAAGTGATGAGAAAAAGGAAATCTTGGAGCACATAGATACTATCATCATAGATGAGGCTTCTATGGTGAGGAGTGACTTGGTAGATGGCATGGATATGTATCTGCGTCAGGCATTCAGCACCAATTATCCGTTTGGGGGAAAGCAGATACTGTTTGTGGGTGATTTATTCCAGTTGCCACCAGTGGTGAAGTGGGGCAGTGCTGACGAGGAAATGCTGATAGATCTCTATGGTGGGGGTGTGCCATTCTTCTATAAAGCACATGTGCTGAAGAGGATGAATCTTCCTAAAATAGAATTCCGTAAGGTGTATCGACAAACAGATCCGGAGTTTATAAGCATCTTGAATAAGATGCGTGTGGGTGATGTGACTTTCAATGACCTCAAACCTATCAATAAGCGCGTAAGGCCAGATGAAGAAGATGCCGACTATTCTGTGACATTGACGGCTTACAATGCGATGGCAGATAAGATCAATGCGTGCAAGTTGGCCGAGATTAGTGGAGAGGAATTCTGCTATAAAGGGAAGGTCACTGGCCATTTCAAGATGAAGGATTCTCCTGCGCCTGAGAACCTCAAACTGAAAGTGGGAGCACAGGTCAACTTCTGCCGTAATGACTATACTCACGGCTGTGTGAATGGCACTATTGCGAAGGTTATAGAGCTGGATGATGACAAAATCACTGTACAGCTGGAGCGTGGTTCAAAGTTCCATGTGGAGAAAGTGACTTGGGAAAGCAAGGAGCAGGTTTATAATCGCGAAACGCGCAAGATAGAAGCAGAAGTGGTGGGTACATACGAACAGTATCCATTGAAATTGGCTTGGGCCATCACTATACATAAGTCGCAAAGCATGACTTTTGATAAGATGCGCTTGGACCTTACGCGTGGCGTATTCGCTGCAGGTCAGGCTTATGTGGCTATCAGCCGTATGAGTAGCTTGGAAGGCTTGACACTCAGCAATCAGCTTTTGCCAAGCCACATCATCCAGAATCCTGAAGTACGTGCATTCGCCAACTCTTTCAATGATGTAGCCATGATCAATGATGAGCTGGAATGTGGTAAGTTGATTCATAAATATCTGACCGTGAAGGACTATGATATGGCTGCAAAGGTTTGCTTGATGCAAATGCAGGATAGAATACGAAGCAATGACTATCGAAATGCAGCGTTGTTAGCAAAGAAGATGTTCGACTTGATGCTGGATGATGAACACTTGCTTGGATATACAGCAGACGTAGATTTGCTGAAGGACTGCAGTGTCACTTGTCATTTCCTGAATGCTGTGCTATGCGTGTATGGCAATAGATATGAAGAGGCTATAGGCTATGCAGACTTGGTGCTCAGCAGAAGGATGTGCTTTGAGGCAATGTTTATCAAGGCTCGTGCACTCTACGCTCTTGAAAGATATGATGAGGCTTATGATGTGAACTACATGATGATCACAGCATCAAGGGAGTCAGACGAGAATAGGAGCATAGACAAAAAGCAATACTTGTTTGAAGCAAAGCTCAATGAGAAGATTGGCAATTCTAATGGGGCAATTTGTAAAGAGTTGATAAGCGTTTGTCCAGAATGCATTTCTGCCTACCTGATGCTGAGGGATGAAATGCTTGATGATGGCATAACTCTGGAGCAGAGAGAAGATGAGCAGAATGCTGAGTTAATCGCAGCATTCAACGATGAAACGGTCTCTGATGATGAGTTCAAACAGAAATTGGTAGAAGTGGATAAGAGTAGTAGGGCTTTCATAAAGCTCAAAAGAAGAATACATAAGGTGGAGTTATGAAAAAGGAAAAATCTGATATCTTTTATACATGTCTCATAGGGATCATGTTTGTGGTGTTCGTCATTTCTATGTATGAGGCTATGGTGAACAGACCTGCGCATTTAGAAGCGATTAATGCACAGTATCTGGAGAATGCAAAGGCTGCTGTGGACTATGAGGAGAAAGACTTAATGCAGACTTATGATAATCTAATGGCAGAACTGGAGGAACATCCTGAAAATGGGTATGCGCATCTGTTTGTCGCCACATTGTGGTATGCTGTGGGGGACTATGACGAGGCTTCTGCCTCAGTGGATAAAGCATTGAAGTATCTGCTTCCTAAGGAGCATGAGTTTCGTGCATCTGCCTATCTGATGAAATCGGGAATAGCATTGAGTGTGGATGATAGGGAGTCTGCCATAAGTTATCTTAAAGATGCTTTGAAGGAAACGCCCGATGATGAGTCTTTGCAACAAAGGCTGGATGATCTGATTGAATAGACATAGTGATGTAAACCGCATGAGACCGTGAGACCGACGTCCTGCATTTGTGACAAATGATGAATTAACCGATTAACCAGTTAACCGGATTAACCGGAAAATGTATGTGGTTCTGTATGTGGAGAACCTGCCTCTACATATTTTATAATAAATGTCGAAGAATGGTTACTAAACTTTCTTCAATCTCAGTTGCTGTAGGTATGTCTCTATAGGCCAAATCGGGCAATTCCCTTAGATAGGTGTGCTTTATAGATTGCCATAACTGGGTGAAGTCTTTAATGAGCGGTGAATCTGCAATCTCTCTGCTCTTCCATCCCTCTGGATCGTCAAAACGGGCTTGGTCTTGTGCAAAGAGGGTGGTGAAATCAGACTTGAATGACTCTCCTTCAAGATAAAATGCTGTATCCTCGTCATGTAGTAGGTAATGTAGGTCATAGAAATGGCGTATCTTGGCTGCCAATTGAGATGGGTAGTCTTTGGCTAAAGAGTAGCGTAGCAGAGAAACAAGTTTTTCTGTCAGAGTACGCCTTTTATCTAACACATTTACCTCGAAAGGTTGCATCTGGTACTCTTCAATGAGCGCATCATTTCCCGTTATCTGCAGAAAGCTTGTAAGAAAACTTTTTAGCTGGCATTTCTGATGAGGATATGGATTGGCAAAAGAATTGATTTCTACAAGTAGTTGGCCAGCATTGATGGCTCCTGTATGCCAATCGTCCACAGCACGTGGGTAGGTGTAGAATGCTTTATGATAGTGAGATCCTTTGCTTGTCAAACCAGGCCGGACAACTTCTTGCAATCCCTCTGTCATAGTTTTTGAGGTGCGCTTGATAAGGGCCTTTAGCTGGTTGCCGTTCAATGTCCATGCATCTGCTATGGCCACATCGATGTCCTCAGAGAAACGATGACCAATGCCGTATGCCTTGGTGAGGCTTGTGCCCCCTTTGAAGATAGCTCGTCCCTCAGTGTCATTCTTTGCCATTAGAGCAAGAGAACGACAAATCCAGTAGTCTTTTTCAATGAAGATACTCTTGATGCCTAATCCACCCTCTTCTTCTGGACGTGATGCTGCTTGGATGGCATCTGCAAACAGCTCTCGATTTTCATGTAGTTTCATAAGATGTTCCAGCTTCTTTTGTTGGGCAATGTGTTTTTGCTTATAGGTAGTTTATACGTGGTTACCCCATTGAGGGTCATTTTCAAATCATAGGTAGGCAGACCATTCTTCTCCAAGATTGCTCCGAGAAGTGCCCTGACATATGGCGTATAGGCTTCTGCCAACTGGCATAGTAATTTTATCTGTCCTTTTGGCATTGCTAATAATATGTTACTCAAGACTTTCACAGATTCATTTGGCGTAGTGGCAGGAATCTGACGTATCAATTTTATCGCATCAAGAATACGTAAAAGAGGGATGCTCTCTTCTGTGATGGGATTGGGTTGCACCAAGAATGAGATCTTTGTCTCTCCTCTGAATGTTGAGCGGCGGTAACGATTCACGCCAATTGTTATGGCAGAAGTGATTTGTGTGGTCAGCCCCATAGAGGCAAAGGCAGATGTGCCAGTGATGTAACCTATGGTTTTCCCGTTCTTTATGAATAAGTCTTTCATAATCTCGGATGGAGTAGGCTTCAAAGTACCGAATAGGGTTTTCTTTGGCTTATAATACTTGCCTTTTGAAACTCTCTGAAGTTCGCCAATGGCAACTTTTCGATTGAGTGACCTAACAAGAGATGCTTGGTATTGGGGAGCAATACCAAAGTCGCTTGCTGTGAGCACTATTCCGTAATTTACTGCTGCCAAGCGTTCTTTTATTTGGGTCGCAATAATCATTTAGTCTATATTTAGATGGTGCAAATGTAACTAATTGTCTTGTTATTGCAATAAAAAACGAGACAAAAATTGTAAATTGATGGCTTTATTTGGCATTATTAACAATTAGCAGGTACTAGTTCTAAACCTCATGAGACCGTGAGACCTGAGACCGTGAGACCGACTTCCTGCATTTGTGACAAATGATGAATTAACCGATTAACCGATTAACCGAGTACGTTGTTCCTCCGTTGTTCTTCCGTTGTTCCTCCGTTGTGACTCCGCTTTTGTTTCACAGAGATAGCAGATGTTCCACGGAGGAAGAACTTCCCACATTACATTTTTTAACAAACAAGAATGCAGTAAAAGGGTGAAAAATGGCATTTTCATAGTAGAAAAGGCTTCGATTTATGACATTTTGAATAATTTAACGGCAAGAATGGGAAAAACTTTTTGATAGGAAATTAAAAAGTTGCATCTTTGCAGTCATATTTTATGATTTCGGAAATGAAGGTACAATTCAGACATATATTATGGCTCTTGCTGCTGGTGATATTTTCTGACGCACTGAGCGCTCAGAACAATACCAACTCCCCCTATACGCGCTATGGATATGGAGCACTGGCAGATCCCATCTCGTCGAACAGCAGGGCGATGGGTGGCATGGGTATCGGCCTCAGAGACAGATACCACGTGAACATAGCAAACCCTGCCAGCTATACAGCGATGGACTCACTGACATTCCTCTTCGATGGTGGAGTGACGTTGCAGAATACCAACGTCAGTGACGGTACCTATAAGCTGAATGCAAAGAATACCAGCGTGAACTACTTTGCCATGCAGTTCAGACTGGGTAAGCATACGGCCATGAGCATTGGCATGAATCCTTACTCTAACGTGGGATACAGCCTGAGTCAGGTGTACGATGACCCTACAGTGGCCGACAATTATAGCTCTTTGACTTTCTCGGGTGACGGAGGTTTACACCAACTTTATGCAGGTTTAGGTATTAATTTTGTGAAAAATCTGTCAATTGGTGCAAATTTTTCGTATATTTGGGGCGATATTACGCATCAGGCCGTTCAGGCGTTCCCTCGGAACTCTTATGCATTGGCTATCACAAACACCGAAAACGTGGATGTGCGTAGTTTCAAATACGACTTCGGTCTGCAGTATGTGCACCGCATCAACAGCAGGAATTCTGTAGTGATAGGTGCCGTGTTTGCACCGAAGCAGAAACTGCATAACGATGCTTACGAGGTAACAGCCCTCGGTGTAGATGGATCGGTGTCTGAGGCTGTCACGGCCAGAGATACGACAATGACCTGCGAGATTCCCACCACGGTAGGCTTTGGCGCTACCTATGTGTATGATGAAAGATTCACGGTGGGTTTCGACGTCCTCTATCAGCAGTGGAGCAAGGTGAATTTCATGAATGGAAAAGACCTCTTCTGCGACAGGGCAAAGATCTCTATCGGTGCAGAATATCTGCCAGCGCTCTATGGAAGCGGCTTCCTGAACCATGTAAAGTATAGGGCTGGAGCTTACTACTCCCTGCCTTACTATAAGCTGGAGGGAAGCAGAGCGGCGAAGGAATATGGCGTGAGTGTGGGTGTGGGAATGCCCGTGGCGCGCAGCAATTCCATCATCAACGTTTCCGGACAGTTTATCCGTCTGCAGGGACAGGGTGCTTCCAGCTTAAGCGAGAACGTCTTCCAGGTGACGGTGGGACTCACGTTCAATGAGACTTGGTTCTTCAAACGTAAGGTCAACTAAGCTCTGCTGGGCGTACTACTTGATTGAGAATATTACTTGAGAGATACAATATAACAATAACTTAAAATTGAATACAATGAAAATGAGAATGTTTTTCCTTGGTCTGCTCCTCACCGCAGGAGTGACTGGCGCTTTCGCTCAGAGCGATCAGTGCAACACTAACAGTAGCATCGCTCGTGCTGCTGCTAATTCAGGCAACTATCAGGACGCTTATGAACCAAACATGACCGTGCTGAAAGACTGCCCAACTCTGAGATATTATCACTACACCGATGGTATCAAGATCTTGAAGGCTTTCTTGGCTGACAAGAATTCTGCAGACTATGACAAGTACTTCCAGGAATTGATGGATCTGCGCGATGCTCAGATGAAGTATGCTCCTGAGTTTGCAACCCGTCAGCGTGGTGTGCCTTCACCTGCACGTCTGCTGGCTGAGAAGGCTGGTGACTATTTGGAGTTTTCCAAGAACCCAGACATCAAGCAGGCTTACCAGTGGTATAAGGAGTCTGTAGAGGCTGAGAAGACTGCTTCTCGTGCAACTGCCATCCTGGCTTATGTGCAGATGTCTAAGGAGTTGGTTAAGGCCGACAAGAACTTCGCTGACACATTCTTCTCTGACTATCTGGCTGCTACCAAGCTGGCTGAGGAAGCTGCTAACAACGCTGCCGATGAGGACGCAAAGAAGAACTGGGATGCTGTGAAGGAGAACCTCGTAGCTGAGTTCATCAATAGCGGTGTGGCTGACTGCGAGTCTCTGCAGAATATCTATGGTCCACGTGTGGAGGATAACAAGAACAACCGGGAGTTCTTGGTAAACACCATCTCTATCCTGAGTATGATGGGTTGCCGTGAGAGCCAGGTTTACACTGACGCTTCTTTCTACATGTACCAGATCGAGCCAACAGCTGAGGCTGCTGTAGGTGTGGCTTACCGCTACTACAAGAACGGTGACTACGATGAGGCTGTGAAGTATTTCGATGAGGCTATCGGTATGGAAGACGACGACGCTAAGAAGGCTGAGATGGCTTACGCTGCCGCTGCTGCTCTGCTGAACGGCAAGAAACTGGCACAGGCTCGTAACTATTGCAACCGCGCCATCAACTTCAAGAGCGACTTCGGTCAGCCTTACATCCTGATTGCTATGGCATACGCTCAGAGCCCTAACTGGACTGATGATGGCGCTATGAACCGTCTGACTTACTCTCTCTGCATCGATAAGCTGCAGCGCGCTATCTCTGTGGATCCAAGCTGCGAGGAGCAGGCACGTCAGCTCATCCGTCAGTATTCTGGTTACCTGCCATCTTCAGAGGATCTGTTCATGCAAGGCGTGAAGGCTGGTGAGCGCGTCACTATCGGTGGCTGGATTGGTGAGTCAACAACTGTACGCACCAGATAACTATGATTGATACGGCATACGTCGCATTAAATAGAATCTTAGGCATAACCATTGCATGCACTGCAGTGGTTATGCTTCTTTTATTTACCTCATGCTCAAGGGGCGGGAAAATATTCGGTGAAGCTGTCACGGAAAGGGATTCACTCCCCGTACTTGCCACTTATGATGTGAATACGCTGATATCAGACTCTGGTCTGATACGCTACCGCATTGTGGCAGATGAATGGCTGGTATTCGACCGTAAGAAACCTTCGTACTGGAGTTTCGAGAAGGGTGTCTATCTGGAGAAGTTCGACGAGAATCATGTGGTGGACGCAGATATCAAGGCAGACACCGCTTATTATTATGATAATGACCGACTCTGGGAGCTGAGGGGCAACGTAGCCATCAAAAACCTGAAGGGAGAGCGCTTCAATACAGAACTGCTCTTCTGGGACGAGAAAACACAAAAAGTCTATTCTGACAAATTCATACGCATAGAGCAACTGGACAAGATTGTGACAGGGAAGGGCTTTGAGTCCAACCAGTCGATGACCGAATACACCATCTTCCGTCCAGGAGGCGTGTTCTACATTGAAGAATCTGAGGCGCAGACGGACTCTCTGAGCACAGAAGAGGTTGAGGTAAGCGAGGAAGGAGAAAAACCTGCGGAAGTAAAATTGGAGGAGAAGTTGCGATGACGCAGATAATCATTTACTTACTGATAGCTATGGCGCTTTCGGCCTTCTTCTCTGGCATGGAAATAGCCTTCGTGTCTGTGGACAAGCTACGCTTGGAGGTGGACAAGAAACCAGGAGTCATCTCCTCGATTCTTTCTTACTTCTTCCGCCATCCCAATGAGTTCATCTCCACCATGCTGGTGGGAAACAACATTGTGCTGGTGGTCTATGGTATGCTCATGGCACAGATCATAGAGACGCACTGGTTGGCAGGAGTCTCCATAAACCAGTTTGCCCTCTTATTGTTGGAAACGGTGGTTTCCACCTTAATTATATTAGTAACGGGAGAATTTCTGCCAAAGACGCTTTTCAAGATCAATCCCAACCTGATGATGCGCATCTTCGCCCTCCCGCTGTTTATCTGCTACATCATCCTTTATCCTATTTCCAGACTCTCGTCTGGACTCTCCTACATTTTCCTGCGTCTGTTTGGTATGGAGGTCAACAAGGAAGCATCCGACAAGGCCTTCGGGCGTGTAGATCTGGACTACTTTGTGACTTCCAGCATCGAGAATGCCGCCAATGAGGATGAACTTGACTCAGAGGTGAAGATCTTCCACAATGCCATGGACTTCTCTACCGTCAAAATACGCGATTGCATCGTGCCTCGTACAGAAATCGTAGCCGTGGATGTCCACGACTCTATGGACAAGCTCATGGGTGAGTTTATCGAGTCTGGTATCTCGAAGATCATTGTCTACGACGGCAATATAGATAATGTGGTGGGATATGTACATTCATCGGAGATGTTCCGCAACCCAACCGATTGGCACCAGAGCATCAAGAAGATTCCTATCGTGCCAGAAACCATGTCGGCCCATAAGTTGATGACTATCTTCATGCAAGAGAAAAAGTCTATTGCCGTGGTGGTAGATGAATTTGGTGGCACGGCAGGTATCGTGTCACTCGAAGACTTAGTGGAAGAAATCTTTGGCGATATAGAAGACGAGCATGACAACAACTCCTATATCTGCAAGCAGGTGGGCGAGAATGAGTATCTGCTCTCTGGACGCATGGAAATAGAGAAAGTGAATGAAACACTCAACTTAGACCTGCCAGAGTCTGACGACTATATCACGGTGGGTGGCTTGATACTCGATGCCTATCAGAGTTTCCCGAAGCTACACGATGTGGTCACAGTGGGCAGGTATGAGTTCAAAATGATAAAAATTACCGCTACAAAAATAGAAATTGTGCGTCTAAAAGTGAATGATGGGGTGGAAAAAGCAAATTTTTAGGAAATTATTAGATGTATATTGACATTTTTTGTACCTTTGTGCGCTAATTTTGAGAAATAAGAATAAAACTATACATAAAAATGGCAGCATTACAATCAATTAGATCTAAGGGTCCCCTGTTGGTAGCCACCATTGGTCTTGGCTTGTTTGCCTTCATCGCAGGTGATGCTTGGAAAGTAATCGCCCCACATCAGACTCAGAATGTGGGTGAAGTAAATGGTGAGTCAATCACAGCGCAAGAATATCAGGATTTGGTAGAAGAATATTCTGATGCAGTGAAGTTTTCTCAGGGTTTGAATGCCCTTACCGAAGACCAGACCGATGCAGTGAAAGATCAGGTCTGGAATACCTATGTAAACAACAAGCTGTTGGAGAAGGAAGCTAAGAAGCTGGGCTTGGTGGTGAGCGAAGAAGAAGTTCAGGACATCATCAATACAGGTACTTATTCATTGCTGGCCAACACTCCTTTCCGCAATCAGCAGACTGGCTTGTTCGACAAGGACCTCCTGAATATGTTCTTGGTGCAGTATTCACAGATGAATGCACAGACAGATGCCGCTACTGCAAACTACTATCAGCAAGTGTACAACTACTGGAAGTTTGTAGAGAAGAACATCCGTCAGAATCGCTTGGCAGAGAAGTATCAGGCACTTATCTCTAAGTCACTGATGTCTAACCCTGTTGAGGCTCAGGCCACTTTCGATGACCGCGTGAATGAGGCTGACCTCCTGATGGCAGCTATCCCTTATTCTTCTATCAGCGATGATGAAATCACTGTTACTGATGCTGAGTTGAAGGCTGCTTATGACCAGAAGAAGGAGCAGTATCGCCAGTATGAGGAGACTCGTAACCTGCGCTACATCGACGTTCAGGTAGTAGCAAGCGACGAAGACAGAGCCGCTCTGCAAAATGAGATGATGGAATATACAGAGCAGCTGGGGGCTGATGTGGAAGACTATACCGCATTCATCCGCTCTACTGATTCTGAATTCCCATACGTTGACCTGTTCTATACAGCCAACTCACTGCCTTCTGACGTAGTAGCTCGTCTGGATTCTGTGGCTCTGAATGAGGCCTATGGCCCTTACTATAACGCAGCTGACAACTCTCTGAATTCATTCAAGAAGTTGGCTGTTTCTACTGAGCCAGACTCTATTCAGTTCCGTCAGATTCAGGTGACTGCCAACACTCAGCAGCGCACTGCTGAACTGGCTGACAGTATCTTCAATGCTATCAAGGGTGGCGCAAGCTTCACTGAGATCGCAGAGAAGTATGGTCAGACAGGTGAGGCTACTTGGATCAGCTCTGCCAACTATGAAGGCGCTCAGATCGATGGCGACAACCTGCAGTACATCAAGTCTATCGTTTCTCTGCCAAAGAACCAG
>FLNW01001342.1_pt1 | contig 11500 bp, 11 predicted proteins | sample 1140371 | NCBI WGS metagenome assembly FLNW01 (sample SAMEA3878170, study PRJEB12797) | bioreactor metagenome | biome: Moose rumen | place: Sweden | collected 2011-10
AGCGGTTCGCCGTTAGCACCCGGCTCTTTGGTACGGTCGAGCACGCAGATACGTTTCACGCTCTTCGGCAGGGCTTCCTGCAGGTATTTGAGGCTGAACGGACGATAGAGGTGTACGTTGATCATACCGAGTTTCTTGTTGCCCTTGGCTGCCTCGTAGTCGATGACCTCGCGGATAGCCTCGCAAGCGGAACCCATACAGATGACGATGTTCTCTGCGTCGGGTGCACCGTAGTAGTTGAACGGGCGGTACTCGCGGCCGGTGATCTTGGAGATTTCCTTCATGTAGTCGGAAACGATGTCGGGTACTGCGTCGTAGTAACGGTTGCAGCTCTCGCGGTGCGCGAAGAAGACATCGGGGTTCTCCGCCATACCTTTCATCACCGGGTGTTGCGGACAGAGGGCACGCTCGCGGAACTCCTGGAGCGCCTTGTAGTCAACGAGCGGACGGAGGTCCTCCATGTCGATAGCCTCTACCTTCTGGTACTCGTGCGAGGTACGGAAGCCGTCGAAGAAGTTGAGGAACGGCACGCGGCTCTTGATGGTAGCGAGGTGCGCTACGCCGGCGAGGTCCATCACCTCCTGTACGGAAGCCTCAGCGAGCATAGCGAAGCCCGTCTGGCGGCAAGCCATGACATCCTGGTGGTCACCGAAGATACAGAGCACGTGGCTGGCGAGCGTACGAGCCGATACATGGAAGACAGACGGGATCAACTCACCGGCAATCTTGTACATGTTCGGGATCATCAGCAGCAGACCCTGGGAAGCCGTGAAAGTGGTGGTCAGTGCACCTGCGTTCAGCGAACCGTGTACAGCACCTGCGGCACCAGCCTCGGACTGCATCTCCTGCACGAGAACGGTCTCGCCGAAGAGGTTCTTGCGACCCTGAGCCGCCCACTCGTCCACGTTCTCCGCCATCGGGGACGACGGCGTGATAGGATAGATAGCGGCTACCTCGGTGAACATGTAAGCTACATGCGCCGCAGCGGCGTTACCATCCATGGTCATAAATTTCTTTTCTTTAGCCATAAGATAATATTTTAGAAATTAAAAATTAAAAATTACGAATTAAAATTGAACTTACACCCGAATTGCCTCCGATGTGAGCCCGATAAAACATCGACCTTAATAGAGGAATCCGAGGAGCCAGAGTGGGATCTGGTTGCCGCGTCCCATTTCGAGTTCGCCTACTGCGGTCGGACGGATAGCATCGCGCAGCGAAGCAGTCTCCTTGACATCGAAATAGTACTTGCCGTCTATTACGAACATTGCATTGCGCTCGGTAGCGTTCACCTTATGCGAACCGTGTATGGAAGTATAGAAACATGTCTCATAGAGATCCTGCTTGCTGATTTCACGCGTGAAAATCATTCGCGCCAGATTGGGGTTCTGCATATACGCCTTGGATGGTTTCATCGGGAAATTCTTGCCTTCCATATAGAGCAGATTGATCAGACGCGAGTCCTTGAGATACTTGATATAGTTCATCGTGGTGGCACGGCTGAGTCCGATTTCCTCGGAGATGGTACTGATATTGAGCGCACAGGGCGTCTCGCGCATAAGGATATAGAGGAGTTTGCGGAGCTTGTGAAGGCACGCCACATCAATCTGCTTGATCATCAGCACATCCACCTCCAGCATTGTATTCATCGTTTTGAGCAGTTCCGCCTCAAAACTCTTACTTTCGAGATATGAGGGATAATATCCGTGGTTGAGATAATCGTAGAAATAATTCAACGGTTTGACCCTGTCGCAAATCTCGTGTGAGATAGAAGCATGGTGCTGCAAGAGGTCCTCCAGGGTGTAGGAGCGCAATCGCAGTCCAGTCTGGCGGTTGAGATACTCGCGGAATGAGAAGCCTCGGAGGTTGTAGGTCTTGACGATACCCTGAAGGTCATGGTTATCTTCCTCCAGCGGCATCACCGGCGTAGCACAGAACACGATGTGGAGTGTTTTGAATTTATTGTAGCAGCGTTTCAGTTCGCGCGACCAATTGGGATATTTGAACAGTTGGTCAAGGAAGATGTACTGCCCCCCCTCCTTGACGAAATCAGCTACGAGTTCAAGGAGCGTGTTCTCAGTAAAATAGAAATCGTTCATGCTGATATACAGACACGGGCGAATATCCTTCATTGTTCTGCGTTTGCGGCGGTTGACAGGTTCCTCTTCCGCGGCTTTCGCCCACGCTTCCTCTATCTCTTTGGCACGCGTAAGCAGAAAATCCGTTTTGCCAACTCCACGTCCGCCCTTGACAGCGATCAAGCGGTCGTTCCAATCAATCTCATCCATCAGCTGCCGTCTGATGGGCATAAATGCATGAGCAACCAAGAAATCGTGAATTCTAAAAAATGCGTCTAACATGCTAGATTTGGGGTTTTCATTCTCCATAATTTCGCTCGTTTTATGAATTTGGGTGCAAAGGTACAAAAAATTTTTGGATTTTGCAATACTTAGTTAGCATTTTTTATAAAAAAAATGAAGGAACTACAAATTTGTAGTTCCTCATTTAGCAGCCCGAAGGCCGGATTAGAGGCTGATAGCGCCGCTCGGGCAGACACCCTCGCAAGTACCACACTCAATGCAAACCTCGGGATCAATCGAATAATGTTCGCCCTCATGGATTGCTCCTACCGGACATTCATCAATACATGTACCGCAAGCTACGCAGTCTTCTGAAATTTTGTAAGCCATAAGTCAATTTACTATTTAATCATTTACAATTTTGTCATTTGCGAGTGCAAAGGTACAAATAATTTTTGATACTACCAAATTTTAGGGATAGAAAATGAATTATTTTTTCTTTTTCGCAGAAGCGAGTGCCGCCATAAGTTGCGCGTTGGGAGCTGTTAACTCCTTTTGTGCCAGCCCTTTTCGCTTGGCGTAAGTCGTCCAATCCTTTGCGCCGCCCTCGGTATTGACAGGCATCCCCAATTGTAGGTAGTGGCAATAAGCGATACCGAGTGCATCGGTGGCATCCAGTTTTTCAGGCATCTGCTCCTCGGGAATATGCAGAAAACGCTGGAGCATGCCTGCCACTTGCTGCTTGGAGGAATGTCCGTTGCCAGTGATGGCCATCTTGATTTTCATCGGCGAATATTCATATATCGGCACATCTTTGCTCAGTGCAGCAGCTATAGCCACTCCCTGCGCATGGACAATCTTGATCATCGTCTGCGGGTTCTTGTCCACAAACTGGGTCTCGATGGCGAGGCAAGAAGGCTTGTGTTTTTCGATGAGATCCTGCAGGAAGAAAAACTCCTTTTGAAGGCGGGGGTACTGTCCATCCAGTTTATGCACATCCAGCACACCGAGATCTATAATTTCCACCTTCTGCCCCACTGTATGCAGCAGGGCATAACCCATATAGAGTGTACCGGGATCGACACCGAGGATGATATGTTCTTCTCTGATTTTGTCGATCATAAAAATTACGAATTAAAAATTATGCTTCCTTCTCGTGATTTCTAATAAACCCGCGGATGATAACCACAACAGCACCGGCTATGAGGACATAATCGGCATAGGGTTCAATGTTCATGATACTCAGCACTGCTCCCGCCAGAAGAATGAGCATGCCGGCAATGAGTACGATAGTAGATTTTCTCATAATAATCATTTTTCCTCTACAAGATAAATATCTTCCCCCTGCTCATGCATGTAGTAATGTTCGCGCGCGAAGCGCTCGAGGCTGTCGGGTAGCAGCAGCACCTGAATCTCGCGTTGCGCCTGATCTGCCCCCTCGATATAGCGGTCACGCTGCTCCTCGAGATGTCGGATTTCGCGTCCGCGCTTGACAAACCGCACCAGGCTCTGATCACCCACAAAGAGATAAACCACTAAAAAAACAAGGAGCGTAATGATATATTTCGCCCATACCTGCCATTTGCCATGTGTTATCCACTCGGGGAATTTCATACCTGTAGAGATTGTTTTACAAAAATCGACTGCAAAGTTACGATTTTTTTTGGATGTATGCAAATTTTTTTGTAACTTTGCACACTAAATTTATTCAATTATGAAACGCCGCGTGTTAATTGCCGTATTTGTGCTATGCTGCGCAGCAGTATCGGCAGAACAGCATATTGGAGCCGCCGCACCGGATACTATCCATGTCAGCGACCCGGCTACATGGTCGGCAGAGGAGTTGCGTCCGTATATCGGCAAGACGGTTGTGTTTGACTGCCCGATAGTGGTATGCTCGAACGCGTCCTATGATCTGACTGCTTCCACACGGCGTTTGTTCACACCGGTCAACCAGGGTGCTCCGCGAAGCACTCAATACAACTCGGTCGTTTCGCTCAACAACACCGGTTCGGTCAGCCTCAGCGGCATAAGCGGTTACCACCGTTGCGGTGAGAAGATTTACAATCTCCATGCGCAAGTAAACAGCACACGTGATATCAGTTGGGTTAGCGGAGAATGGCGGGGCAACACACGCAAAGAGTTGGAAGACAGCATTCCTGATCTGGGTGATTACGACCTGCTGGTATGCGGATTCAATATCGAAAACTATTTTGTGGACCATTTAGGTAAAAGTTATCTGGGAGCTAACAGTTATGCGGAGCATCAGAAACAACGTGCCAAGGTGAGCAAAGCGCTCATCCGGATTAACGCCGACCTGTATGGTCTGGCCGAAATAGAAGACGGAACCAGCGCTTTGCAGGAGATAACAGGAGATCTGAATGCAGCCCTACCCGAACGCAAGTATGCCTATATAGCAGGCTCACGCAAGTCAGCCAGCCAGATGTCTGGAATTGTGTATGACACCGAGGTCCTGGAACCTGTCGGCACTATTCAGGAAGACGACATCGGTGTGGTAAACCGCAAGAAAATGATCTGTATGCGCGAGAAAGCCACCGGCGAGACATTTATATACTCAATCAACCATTTCAAAGCAAAAGTAGGCTCCGGCAGCGGTGCTGATGCCAACCAGAATGACGGTCAGGGCGCTTTCAATGCCACGCGCGTCAAAGAAGCACAGGCAGTGCTTGACCGATACAGAAGCTACTCCTCCAACCGCGCCATCAAAGAGAAAGACATCCTGATTATGGGTGATTTGAATGCGTACGCCAAAGAGGATCCTATCCGGAGGTTCACCGATTACGGCATGATAGATCTGCACCGTGCATTCCACGCCGACAGCAGCTACAGCTACCAATATGCAGGTCTGGCGGGTTATTTAGACCATGCTATTTGCAATCCCACGCTGTTCCCACAAATAACCGGCATGTCCGCATACCATATCAATTCCGATGAGAGGGACAGCTACAACTATCAACAATCCGACGACAACAGCATGTTCCGTTGTTCGGACCACGATCCTATATTGGTGGGGCTGAAACTGGACAGCACACTGAACTATGATTCCTCCCCCTCGGTCAACACCGCAGAGATCATCAGCAGCAAGGACTCAGTGATTACCATCAGCAATGCGCTCAAAGAAGGGCAGCACAGTTTCTACGCCATTTACAGTACCGGCGGTTTGCTCATCGACCGCCAAGAGATCACATCCGAACTGCAGCAGATAGATTTGCCTGTCCATGCGGGATCGTATGTGCTGTATATCTATTATGACGGAACCGTTTACCAACGCAAGATTATAGTACGATGATGGATTTATTTTCGCAGATAGAAGAACCTGAGCGAGAGGAGTTGAGGCGCTTGCGCAAGGAGCTGGAGGAGGCTAACTACAAGTACTATGTACTGAACATGCCTACCCTCTCCGACCGCGAGTTTGACGAAAAGATGCATCGTCTTCAAGCCCTCGAAGCGCAATATCCGGACATGTTCGACCCCAAAAGCCCGACGCAGCATGTGGGGTCGGACCTTGACAATGTACAAAGGGACGATGTACAAAGTACAAAGGGACCAAGTACCAAGTACCAAGGGACAAAGGGAAAGGGTTTTGAGACAGTCAAGCACCGATACCCGATGTTATCACTTGCTAACTCCTATTCCCGCGAAGAGATAGAGGAGTGGGTGCGCAAACTGCCTTCGGACGCCGAAATAGTGTGCGAACTCAAATACGACGGTCTTTCCATTTCACTATGGTATGAGAATGGTGTGCTCGTAAGAGCACTTACACGCGGAGACGGACAGCAGGGCGATGATGTCATAGACAACATCAAAACGATTCCGTCTATTCCACGGTATGTCGTCGGTACGCCGTCGGTATTTGAGATGCGCGGCGAAGTACTCCTTCCTTGGGAACGGTTTGAAGCGTTGAACAAGGAACGCGAGGAACAGGAAGAGCCGCTATTCGCCAACCCGCGCAACGCCGCCTCGGGCACACTCAAACTGCAAGACCCGCGCGAAGTGGCGCGACGCGGGCTGGATGCCTATCTCTATTACATGCTCGGAGAGAACCTGCCCGGCAAAACGCATTTCGAACGCTTGGAGACCGCCAAAGAATGGGGGTTCCACATCTCTGAAGCTATCAAGGTCTGCCACTCCGTGGATGAAGTGATGGCGTATATTGCCTACTGGGACACCGAGCGCAAGAACCTGCCCGTGGCCACGGATGGTATTGTGCTGAAAGTGAACAACCTCGCCCAACAGGAAGAGCTCGGTTATACCGCCAAGACACCGCGTTGGGCGATCGCTTACAAGTTCCCTGCAGAGAAACAACTGACACTCCTCAAGGAGATTACTTATCAAGTAGGCAGAACGGGTGTCGTTACGCCCGTTGCGAACCTTGAACCGGTGCAACTCAGTGGTACTATGGTTCAACGCGCTACACTGCATAACGAAGATTTTATTCGCCAACTGGATATCCGTCCGGGCGACCGCGTATGGGTAGAGAAAGGCGGCGAGATAATACCGAAGATAACAGGGAAGGTACAAAGTGACGAAGTACAAAGTACAAAGGATTTTTCTTTCCCGGAAACCTGTCCGGAGTGCGGAACTCCCCTCGTGCGCGTGGAAGGCGAGGCGGCCTGGCGATGCCCGAATGAAGCAGGATGCCCGCCGCAGCTAAAAGGCAAGATTGAACATTTCGTCAGCCGCAAGGCGATGAACATAGACGGTTTGGGCGAAGAGACGATTGACCTGCTCTACCGCCAAGGTCTGCTGCATAACGTTGCCGACATCTACGATCTAAAAGCCGAAGACATAGCCGCACAAGAACGCTTGGGCGAGAAATCCGCACAGAACATGCTCGCCGGTATCGAAGCTTCCAAACAAGTTCCTTGGGCACGTGTGCTTTTTGCGTTAGGAATACGGATGGTGGGCGAGACGACGGCGAAGAAGATAGCACGCGTCTATAACTCGATCGACACCCTCCAATGGGCTACCGCCGAGCAACTCTGCGCCATCGAAGATGTGGGGCCGCAGATTGCAGAGAATATAGTAGAGTATTTCAATGACATGCGGAACCTCGAGATTCTGGAGCGTCTCCGCCAAGCAGGCGTGCAGATGGAAGGCGAAGCTGTAGCAGGTCCGCAATCCGACAAACTGGCAGGGTTCTCCATCGTCATTTCCGGCACTTTCAGCCAGCACAGCCGCGATGAATACAAAGCCATAATAGAATCCCATGGAGGCAAGAACGTAGGCTCTGTCAGCAAAAAGACCTCCTTCATCCTTGCCGGAGAGAACATGGGTCCCGAGAAACTGAAAAAAGCCGAAGCCCTCGGCATCAGACTGATGAGCGAAGAAGAGTTTCTGGAATTAATTAAGAATTAAAAATTACAAATTACGAATGAAGATTAAGCAATCTGTATTTGACTACATTCTGGCACACCGGAAACCCCGTGAAACCCGTTTCCCGCATTTCGACAGACCGCTGAGCGTGCTGGTGATTTTTGAGAGCGATATGCTGGAGCAAAACAACGCCATCAAGTCCATCCAGCAAGACCTGCGCCGCAAGGGCATGAACGTCACCACCTGGGGATTTGTACCCAAGAAAGCGAAAGACATCACTTCGCCTGTGCTGCCGCAGAGCCGCATTGTAGGCTTGGACGATTACAACCTGCTCGGCAAGCTCAAAGACGAGACAGTAGAGGATCTATGCGCCACGAAATATGACCTCATGCTGGATTTGAGTACTCGTCCGCTGCTGCCACTACGATATATGGCTGTGTATGCACAGGCCGACTTCAAGGCCGGACTCAATTTAGGCGAAGGGATCCACGATATGCTGATTGCGCCGCCGGATCTGAATACCGAACAGGCGCGACCGGAGATAACATGGCTGTACCATTTGCTGATACAGTATCTTTCTACGATTAAAAGCAACGATTAAAGCCCCCACCCGACCTTCCCACGCAGGGGAGGAAATCAAGGGAGAAGATATAATTAAAGAAGAAAAGATGAAGGCTCTGAAAGGATTAGGAACTGCGCTGATAACACCGTTTAAGGCGAACGGAGAAGTGGATTACGAAGCACTGGCACGACTGCTGGACACGCAGCTGAACGGCTATGTGGATTATATCGTTGTGTCAGGCACTACCGGCGAAGCGGCTACCATGAGCGAAGAAGAGAAAACACAGGTCCGCACATTCATCCGGAATTATGTCAACGGCCGCATGCCACTCGTATTAGGCGTAGGCGGCAACTGCACAGCGAACGTGTGCGAGGCGTTGCGGACGACGGATCTGAGCGGTTTCTGCGCAATCCTCAGTGTATGTCCCTATTACAACAAACCAAGTCAGGAAGGATTGTACAGACATTTCTGCGCGGTTGCGGAAGCAAGTCCGATACCTGTTATATTGTATAACGTACCCGGGCGCACGGGCGTGAACCTGCTGCCGGAGACGGTTATGCGGATTTATGAAGCGCACCCCGATAAGATTGCAGGCATCAAAGAAGCCTCCGGCAATCTCACTCAAATCAAGCAATTAATAGTAGAAAGTAGAAAGACAAAAGAACGCCCTGCGGGCTCAAAGTCTCTTTCTTCTTTGAGCGATAGCGGTCTTTCTTCTTTGAGCGATAGCGGTCTTTCTTCTTTGAGTCCGAAAGACGGTCTATTAGTCATCTCCGGTGATGACGGCATTGCGTGTGAACTGATGGAAGCGGGCGCAGCAGGATTGATTAGTGTAGCGAGCAACGCTTTCCCCGAAGACTTCTGGCACATTGTCCACGACAAAGATGCCGCTTTGCAGGCAAAATACGCAGAGATGATTCGTTTGTTGTTCGCCGAAGGAAACCCTGTCGGTATCAAAACCGTCCTTGCACAAAAGGGGATTATCAGAAACTACTTGCGCCTGCCGCTTGTGCCCGCAAGTAAAGAGCTTCAAGAAAAAATTGCCAGACACCTCAAAGTCCTCTAAATAATCTGATTTCTCCTAAAATCTGCATTTTCTTGCAGATTTTTTTTGCACAATTCAGAAATTTGTAGTACCTTTGCAGCGCAAAATGAATTAATCGTGCCCTTGCGGCTAAGAAAGTTTTGCTGTATTTAGCCCACGCTGAGGGAATATGTCTTTCGGGCGGGTGAGATACAGGACATATTGAAAAGGCGTCTTACGCGCTTTGTTTTGGCTAACAGGAATCTGGTAAATTCATCACCCAAAACAATGCGACACTAAGATGCTCATGGTGTGTATATACATGAGTACGCGCTCGCGTACACGTTCAGTAGTACATACGGCGTGGGCTTCGGTGTTGCTGTTTGGGTGAAAAGGCAATACCAGAGCCTCTGTTAGCGGAACAGCAAGATTGCGGTCCCGCTTTTGTTGCATGTATATTTCAGATAGTAATGCTATCATGATGAAATGGCATAGACATACATACCTTGCCGGCTTGTTGATTACTATAAGCAATATCTTTATAGCCGAAGCAACTGTTCCCAATGACACAACTTATGTAGTTGGGGTCTCCGCTGGATATGGCTATAATGAAACCTACGCACATTATGGATTATTCACATTGGACACTCGCCTTCCTATTTCTTCTCACTTTGCGGGAGAAGTAAACACTCGCGCCCAAACGGTCAATTCGTATGATTTTTCCTTTCACTTATACCCTATTTTCCCTCTGAAATCAGGCAAACTATTTTTCGACATGCATATTCTTTACAATCTGAATGCGCGTAACAGGATACATGGTTTGTGTGGCGGATTATCCTTCGGCTATACAATGGATTATGTAGAATTGAGTGTTGGGTACGGTATTCGTCTGTCCGCTATATTTGGCATGTCAAAACGTACAGCTGAAAATGGCCTGTTTGAGCCCCACAATTTGCTGTATCATGTTGAATTATATGCCCGCCCTCGCTCCTCCATATGGAATATCTCCGCTTGTATCTCCAATGTCACAGATTATCAACAGGAACGGATGTTTACGCCTGTCTTTTTCATAAAAAACTATGTTATGCTCAGGGCACATTGGAAGCTAAAAACAGAAATAGCTTGCAAACCGGTAGGCTTGTCCAATCTAAGTCCATCCTTTTATGGAGCAACAGGAAGAATTGGTATTGAGTATCATTTCTAATCATCGGAACAAATATGAAGATTAATCTTTCTTTCATTCTTTCTGCTTTTGGAATGCTTGTGACAAGTTTTATTTTTTGTGGTTGTAACGAAGACTACTTGTCTCCGTTTAAAAGTCACCCGCCTGCTCCAGCAGAACGATTTGCACTATCTATGGAATACAACAACAAGCATGGCTATGCTGACATCCGTGTTCCTAATGAGCAATATAACATCTACGTTTGCACTGACACTCATATTGCATCTTCCAACACAACTTTTGCACGGTTTGTAGAACTATATCGAAACGACATTCACTGCCCTGTTGCCTGCTGTTTGGGAGATTTGGTAGAAGCAACTTATCCGTACGATATTTTTGTTTCTGCAATCAACGAAACCCCTGCCAATCCCGAAAAGTCAGACACCCTTTTTGTCACTCCGGGAAACCATGATTTGTTTTTTAAGCAGTGGGAATCCTTTATCCGTATATGGAAAACAAGTGTCTATTATTTTACCGTCTCATGCCCGAATGGTATTAAAGATTTATACATTTGTCTGGATTCCGCTCATGCTACACTTGGGCGCAAACAACTTGCCTGGCTTGTCAAAACGCTACAGGATAGCCAAACTAATACATACCGGCATACCATTGTTTATACACATGTCAATATATTCCGCCGTGACAACACGTATAATGACATTTCCACTTTTGCATTGGAGGAAAGCGAAGAACTGATGGCGCTTTTCAGTACATATCAAGTTGAACAAGTATGGATGGGACATGATCACGGAAGGGATATTTTTTGTCAAGGTGGTGTAAAATATATCCTTGTCGATAGTTTCATGGATAATAAAACCGGTTCATACATGGTTCTCCATGTTGGCGAACATCTTTACAACACTTTCCATTTAATTAGTGATGCACAATGAAAAACACTTCAATGATTAACAAAAAACAAAGCCCGTTCGATGAACGAGCTTGTTTTTTTTTGTAAGAACACCAGACAACTAGTTTACTAGACGACTAGACGACTAGATGACTAGACGGCTAGACGACTAGATGGCTAGCCTTACTTCGCTTTTTCGGCTTTCTTC
>FLNW01001343.1_pt1 | contig 11499 bp, 12 predicted proteins | sample 1140371 | NCBI WGS metagenome assembly FLNW01 (sample SAMEA3878170, study PRJEB12797) | bioreactor metagenome | biome: Moose rumen | place: Sweden | collected 2011-10
CATTGGGCGCAAACGAACCCGCTTCGATGATCTTCTCTACATCCTCACGCGGAATCTGTCTGTCCTCGAATTTCCGTATCGACCGGCGGTATTTGACCAACTCAAAAAAGTCCATAATTTTTCATTTATTAGTTCCCCCCCCCGACAGACGCTAACGTAGCGCGTCTGCTGGGGAGAGCGTAGCGTAAGGCGAAAGATTATATGAGCGACGTGGTCGCGAAGTAATCGTGCCCTTGTGGCTAAGAATCGTTCTGAGCCTTAACGTAAGCGACGACAAAGGTACTGCTTTTTTTTGACATACGCAAGAGCACATATTTAGGTTAGTCAGTTACTTTTTTCTCCTAATTGGCAGTTACAATAAGTTAGCACCTGTAAAAAAAGTAAATTATTTTGTATTTTTTATCTAACTCTTGCACAAGTCGCGGATTTTTACTACCTTTGCACCGTTTTTGTCAGGTCAAACTACACATATGCGAAAGAAAGACAGTCAAAACTCGATGTTTGAGATGTGCCCCGTGCGGAATGTGATTGCGCGTTTCGGCAACAAATGGGGATTTCTCGTGCTGCTCACTATCCATGAGCACGGCACAATCCGTTTCAATGAACTCTCCCGCGCGATACCTGATTTAAGTACGCGCGTGCTATCTTCCACCCTCCGCACGCTGGAAGCAGACGACCTCGTTTCCCGCAAGGTTTATCCTGAAATCCCGCCGCGCGTGGAGTACAGCCTCACGCCTATCGGCGAAGAACTCGTGCCTATTGTGCAGGAACTGACCGCGTGGGCATCCAAGAACCTGCCCACCATTATGAAACACCGCAAGAAAATTGAAAATCAAAACGGATAATTATGATACGCTTAAATTGCTTTTTTCAAGCCGCAGATGCGGCAAAGTACAGCGATGCACTGCGTGCAGCAGTAGCCCTGACTGAGAAATCACGCAACCATGCCGGTTGCATCGCTTATGATGTGTTCCAAAGCGCGACACGCTCGGATGTATTTATGATTTGCGAGACATGGGCAGACCAACCCTCTCTTGATGCCCACTCCGCCACACCGGAGTTCAAGCAACACGTCGCAGAGATGGAAGCCTGCGGCGAGATGAAAGCCGAACGATTTGAGTTCTGATTTCCTTTCCACGAGTATGCACATTGGACAGAGGCTGCGTACCATGATTATTTGCAGTCACATGGGCTGACCATTGCACGCCATGCCCTGCCACCCGCCTCATTCCCATTGGCTTATACGGAATGTTATCAAAAGAATATTAAACTTGCCTCTTTTCCGTTGGCTTATACGGAGTGTCATCAGTAGAACGCATCTCACTATTGTCCCATTAACCATTAATCCCATTTATCCCGTTTATCCTCACCGCTGCTTCACAGCACCCTGCAATGTTGTACCTTTGCAGCGGTAAAGTAGCGGTAAAGCAGCAGTATAACATTAGAAAATCTTTAGTGATTCTTTAGTGATTAGTTAGTGATTCATTAGTGATTAGTTAGTTAGTCAGCGAACCACACCGTAAGAACAGTATAACCTCACCCATAGCATCCGCATGGCTTTCCGCCTCCGGAGGCTCTCCGGGCCGCCAAGTTTGGAGGATCAAATAACATCATCGTAACATGGCAAAAGTCAACCTCACCCATCCTTTCACCGGGATTCACGGTTCTACCGGCAAACGTTATGCCCAGTTCCCCGCTTTCCTCCGCGCCATCATCCACAACCAACTCAAATCTGCCGACTAACACTCCACCTCCATCATCAATCCGCCCCCATCCATTGCATCTGCCGGCATCTGTTTATATTCTCCCGCATGTCATGCGGGCATGTTTGGTTTTGTTCATTGTGCGGGATATTATCCCGCCATTTTCGTCCGTTGCGCCGTGTATCATGTTTCCCGCCTTCCTCCGCGCCATCATCCACAACCAACTCAAATCCGCCGACTAACACTGCCTATATCGGCATAAAATCCCGCCTCGCTATACGATTTCCGCAAATAAATTTGCATATCTCAAAAAAAATCACTACCTTTGCAGCCGAAAGTTGCAAAGACGCGTATGACCAATACCGATTTTTGGAAACATATAGATACGATTATTGCCCAAGGGTTCGATGCCCAAGGGCTTAAACAACTGGAACAATATGCAGAACTCTTCATCTCAGGGCGGCTTGTTTATCAACGATTTTCACCGCTCGAACAGCATGGCTGCGCAGCGGGAGGTAGCAATCATGTCATTGCATCCATACTCGCGGGAGCAGGTATTGACCCAAGTAGCCTCTCTGCGCCGGAAGGCAGTTCCCAAAGAGAGCGCGAATGTGCAGAGACGCAGGCAAACCGTATAGAGCAGTGGGCAAAGATTGTCGGCTGTTGGTTGGACGATGTGGACAAAAGCCTGCCTTCTTTACTGGGCGAACAAGTAGCCGAAGGCGGCGAAGCGCATGTGTATTATAAAGGAAACACACTCGTCAAATCAATCGGTTTGGATTACTATATCCTGCCTGTTTTGGCACTCGACCGCATCAGTTTGCACAATGCCTATTTTCCGGAGACACGCCTTAATGTGTTGGGGTTTGGGCGCACGAGTGAAGGAGATTTTCAAGTCATTGTTGAGCAACCGCACATTCAAGGCGAACAAATGTCGGACGATGAAATTCAGCAGTTTGCAGAACGAATGGGTTTTGAACTCCGCAACCCTCGTAACTGGACTTACACCACACTGGAGATTTATCTGAGCGACTTGCACGATGAAAACGTAATCAAGTCCGTCAACGGCAATATTTTTGTGATTGACTGTGACATCCGTATCAACACGCCCGAATTGAAACTTGGTGGCATCCGCCAACTAACGACAGATATAGAATTTGTAACAGAATAATAACACCTGCCTATGGCATAAAACAACAGATAAACTACATACATAAATAATAAAGCATTCAGCTAAGAACTTGGAATCTTGAAAACTGGACACTTTTAAGATTTGCAAACCAAGAACAAGGCTTTTATGCTCACGCAATGACGTGAGCCTTGTTCGGTAGATATTTGGTTTGCAAAGGTAGTCCAGAATTCCTCAAGATTCCAGATTGAAGCTAACAAGCCTCACGTTTTTCGTATCTATAAACAATCAAAAACAAACTATCTTATGGAACAAGAATTCTTCCGAGAAACCGCCGAATTCTATTGCGCACGGTTTCACCACTTTGCCGAAGTCGGCATTGTAAAAGAGATGTCATTTGACATTGACAGTAAGAACTTTGACGACAAGTATCGCGACCATGACATTCGCAATGCAGAGCCGTTCAAGCAGATGTTTGCACAACTTGCAGAAGTGGACGAGTTGCCCTGTTTGTACCGTTGGGAAATTACATCGCCGTACAATGCGGACGCTATCAAAGAGGCTGTCGCTCAACTACCCAAGTACACGCCTCGCATTCTCAAAAAAGCAATTGCGAAAGACAACACCCTCTATGTGGGGAAGGTACAATCGCATATTGTTGGCAGAGTAATTCAGCACTTGGGCTACCATCTAAATCAGGCTTCTCACGGTTTGCAACTCAACGACTGGGCAAGACCGATGAACCTAACCTTCAAACTGCACATCATCGTTCTGCCGTATGATGTGACTCCTGTAGAGGAAATCTTTGAGACAGAACTTGCTCGCAAGTACGAGCCACTAATCGGGATTCATTAACCTTCTAAAAACAAATCAATATGAAAACGAAATTAACTCTTGCGTGCCTGCTTCTCAGCGCATCGCTGACGGCACAAGTTGACAACAACCCTGTTGCTGTATCTGGAAATCTAAGAGATGGTATATGGGACTTAACCGTTATTCCACGAGAATTTGCTTACAACGATGACCACCGAATCTGTATCCGAACAGATAGAGACGAAGTGGCAATCTACAACAATAATTTCGAACGCATAAGATTGTTGCATGTATCACCTATCTTTGGAGAACAAGTGTTCATTACCGAGGAGAGAGAACTACTAGGGACTATTGCCTATGAATATGGACCGAGTGTTCCGGCAGGGTTTATTTATATTCAGTTATATGATAGTGAAAATAATCCTATTGAATCCGATGGATATATCCCAGAAGGTTGGACATCCACAGATATTATCGCATACCTTCAGAATAGTGAAGGATATAATGCTGTAACTATAAGAACTCGCGACGATGGGACAATATTATACTTGAGTGATCTCCCAGAGGATTATTTTAACTATGATACATACGGCTCTCAATATCCGAAAAGCTATTATGGTGTTATAAATAATGAGTTATATCATTTTTACACTTATTACTCCGAGAGAAATACATATTCAGAAGAGTGGACTCAAACACAAGCAAGTACAGATATATGGTATCATGACGGAATGAGTATTACAAATTATGATGCATTCAACGCAAATATCACAAATAGTATTCTTTTGACACAGACTCTCTTTAATGAGGATGAATCTTATGAATATATTTCGTACACATATTCACTTCCGGCAGAATTTAGTGGGTCATGTTGGGAAGAGAATGTTTACTACGATGAAAATGGGAATGCAGTACGTGAATGTATCCGGCGATTTAAGTCAAAAGAATCTGTAGCAACGGGATTTGAAATAAAGTCTGAGAATGGCACTGTATTGCAAAGTTTTAGTTTTACAGGAGGTTTTACAATGGGTGGTACCCATGACCACCTTGCATCTGTAGCGCAAATCGGAGGTCATTTCTATCTGATATTCACAGGCGAAATAGGAGATGATAGTGCAATGCTTGTGTATAAAATCAACCGTGCAAGTAGCGGTGCATCAGTTCAGCAAGTTTCTGAACCGCAGAAAATCAGCGGAGCATACAAGATTCTCCACAATGGTCATGTCTATATCAAAAATAGCAATAAGACTTACACCATTATTGGCCAAGAAGTAAAATAGCATCGACCAAGTTTGGGCGATCTTCCGGATTAGCGTTAGCGGTCCAGAATCTCCGGATTTTCCGGTCCTTCTCTAAACGCCGCCCGTTAGTCCCCCCTTTCGTTTTCTCGATAACCCGATAACCCGATGTGTCGGTTCTGCTCTCGCGGTTAGACCCGCGAGCCCCAACTCCAGCCTGCTCCCCATCCGTGCAGGCTGGCTTCTTCTTGGTAGTTTCAGGCGGATAGTATCCGCCGCTCCTTTCTTTGTAGTGCCACTCTCCCCCGGATGAGCGCAAGCGGTCTGATTTTTCCGGATTTTCCAGTCCCTTTTGTCACCTTCCACTGCCTGAATCTGCCTAAAATTTGCATATTCCGCTGACAAAATACAACCACGCCTTGCATATCTCAAAAAAAAGCAGTACCTTTGTAGCCGAAAGAGTATAATAGCGAATGGACGAATGGCGAAAGGAGAGAAAGCAGACATATTCCCCTATAGTACTCATTTGCAACACAAAATATCAACCCTAAAACATACATCATTATGCCACACATTAAAGTCAAGTGCTATCCCAAGCACCTCACCGAACAGGAGATGAAGGCGTTTGTCGCGGACCTCACCCGCCTTGCAGAGAAACATCTGAAAGCCACAGAGGACTATGTATCTATCAGTTACGAGGAAGTCCCTTCCGAGCAGTGGAAAACCGAAGTCTTCGACAAGGAGATACGCCCGAATATCGGCCACCTTGCCAAAGACCCCGGATATGACATGTAAACAAGCAGCAAAGTCATAACCGGCAGATTGGCGGTGATTACTTGCATATTTCAAAAAAAGTGTTAACTTTGTGCGATATTTCGCGCAGAGCAAGAAAAATGCAAATATATATGGTAAAAAACTAACAATTGATATTTTATGAAATCAACAACATTCAGAATTCTTACTGTATCCTTGTTCGTAACTCTTGTTAGTATCGGATGCAGTAAACAGGAGAACACCATCCAACCGGAATACGACCGGTCGGACTTTGTGGAAGTGACAGAAGTTATTCCCGATGTCATCTTGGAAATCCGCTATTATAGCACGTATAACTTCGTCGGCACGCGTATCGATGGTTACTTGCAGCCTGTGGCACTGCTCACCCGCGAGGCTGCCGACTCGCTCAAAGCGGTCAGCGACGATGTGATAGCGCAGGGCTACCGCCTGAAGATTTACGATGCTTACCGTCCGCAATGCGCCGTTGACCATTTCGTGCGTTGGTCGCAGAACCCTTCTGACACCTGCATGAAACGTTATTTCTACCCTATGCTTGATAAGCCCGTACTCTTTGAGCAGGATTATATCATGGCTAAATCGGGTCACACACGCGGCTCGACAGTGGATTTGACCCTCTTTGATATGCAGACAGAAAAAGAGGTGGATATGGGCGGAACCTTCGACTGGTTCGGCGTGGAGTCACACCCTGACTATTGCGGCAACCCCGATACCAAACTCTACCCCGAAATAGGCAAATATATCGGTGACGGCACAGGCATTACTGAGCAGCAGTTCCGCAACCGAATGATACTGCGCGATGCCATGCTTCGTCACGGCTTCAAACCGCTTGACAGCGAGTGGTGGCATTTCACACTAAAAGACGAACCATACCCCGATACGTATTTTGACTTTCCGATAGAATGATGAACGAATACGAGAAAATGCTTCACAACCTACCATATGACTATACGGACAAGGAAGTGCAGGCGCAAAACTTAATAATGTCAGAAATCAACATACAGAAATACATGAGTGAGGCTATTCGCCGTATTATGGCGAAAGCATACCGCAATGTGCTCACTAATCCGTTAGAGGCGAAGACCGTCTTCCGGCTGCAACAGACCTTCCTCAAATCGGAAAAACGCCGTGCGGCGGTCAAGAAAGCCGAAGGCGTGGACGTGCCACCGTTCCTCATCTGCTCCATCTCCACCACCTGCAATCTTCATTGCAAAGGCTGCTACGCGCGGGCGAACGGCATAGCAGCGGATACCAAAGAGGCACAGAAACCAACCCTCACACCCGAACAATGGAGAAAGATTTTTGAGGAAGCTGCTTTACTTGGCATAAATTTTGCACTGTTAGCAGGAGGGGAGCCGATGATGCGTAAAGATATATTGGAGGAAGTGGCGAAAGTGGAGGACATGATCTTCCCCATCTTCACCAACGGCACACTCATCGGACCAAGTTATATCGCGTTCCTCAAACAGCACCTCAATATGATTCCGGTAATCAGCATTGAGGGTATGGAACACGCGACGGACGCACGACGCGGACAAGGGATGTACAAACGCGCCATGATGTCGGTGGAGGAGTTGCACAAAGAGGATTTGTTCTTCGGCACAAGCATCACCGTCACGATGGAGAACTTCGAGTTGGTGACTTCGGATGCTTTTGTGGATAACCTGCGGCAGTTGGGCTGCAAGATGATCATCTACGTGGAGTATGTCCCCACCGAGCCCGGAACTGAGTATCTGGCTTTCGGCGAAGAGGATATGGAAAAGATGGAAGCCGTACAGGAGCACCAGAAAGAGCGTTTTGACGATATGATTATCATCTCTTTCCCCGGCGACGAGCAACATATGGGCGGTTGTTTGGCAGCAGGCAGAGGCTTCTTCCATATCGGTCCGGACGGCAGCGCCGAGCCTTGTCCTTTCTCGCCCTTCAGCGACAGCAAAGTGACGGAGTTGGGCGTCAAAGGCGCTCTCGCTTCGCCACTGTTCCGCAAACTGCGCGAGGTACACCTCGTCGGCGGTGAGCACTCCGGCGGCTGCGCCCTCTATGAACACCGTGAAGAAGTGGAAGCAATGCTCAATGCATAAATGGTAAATAGTAAATGAATATGCCTTTACAAGGAATAATCGTGCCCTTGGGCAAAGAAGCTATCCTTGCCCGCCATAGCGTGCGACAGTACATCGAGAAGCCTATCGAAGCAGAGAAAATAGCCCAACTGCAGGCTCTCATTGACCAATGCAACAGCGAAGCCGGGCTGCATATACAGTTGGTAGTGAACGAGCCCAAAGCTTTTGCAGGCGGACTTGCCAAGTACGGTAAGTTCAGCGGCGTGGGCAACTACATCGCTATGATTGCTCCCAAAGACAAAGATGTAGAATTGGGCTACTATGGTGAGCAAGTGGTATTATTGGCGCAGACGCTCGGACTCAACACCTGCTGGGTAGGACTGACTTTCAGAAAGCAGCCTGACCAGTACGAGATACGCGAAGGTGAAGTGCTTAACAGCGTCATCTCTCTGGGCTACGGTGCAACGCAAGGTGTTCAACATCCGCAGAAAAAGACTATCACCGATGTTTGTGAGGACAAAAGAGATCTGACTTCTGACAGCGGCAGCGCTCTAACATCTGACCTCCCCGACTGGTTCGTGCGTGGGGTGGAGGCAGCTCTCTTGGCACCAACGGCGGTCAACCAGCAGAAATTCCTCTTTATCCTGCATCCCGACAACCGCGTAGAAGCCAAGGCGCGTTTTGCCCTTTCGAGTTACTTACAGACCGACCTCGGCATCGCTATGTGTCATTTTGAGATTGGTGCCGGCAAGGAGAACTTCACCTGGAAATAACAGCAGTTTTATGAAGACAACCGATAACTTTATCATCTTGGTTATAGCAGCAGTAGCACTGTTGTCGGCGGGATGCCGGAAGCACACGGACTACTCCGCCTACCGCAAACCCGTGCCAGTAGAAGTAAAAAACATCGATACCATAACTTATGTCAGCAGCCGCAGTTATGTGGGCACCGTGGAGGAAGCGACCACGATGCGCCTTGTTTTTCCGTTGGGCGGCAAGGTGACAGGCGTATATGTGAGCAAGAACGAGCAGGTGCAAGCCGGACAGGTGTTGGCACGCGTGGACGACACGCAACAGAGGAGTGTCTTGCAGTCCGCCAAAGCAACCTTGCAGCAAGCCGAAGACGGCTACCGACGCCTCAAGCAGGTCTATGAGCAAGGGGCTGTAGCCGAAGTGAAATGGATAGAGATGCAGACCAACCTGCAAAAAGCCCAAGCCGCCGTGGAGTCTGCCAGGAAGAACGTGGACGACTGCACGCTCCGTGCGCCGCAGTCAGGCGTGGTGAGCGAGTGCGCCCTGCGCATCGGTCAGCAGTTGGCACCCGGTCAGCGGGCGGTGACGCTGATAGACGCAACCGGCGTGAACATCCGTTTCGCGGTGCCGGAGAACGAGATCGCTGCAGTAGGTATCGGCAGCGAAAGCCGTGTGACGGTTGCGGCATTGGGCAACCGCCTGTATGAGGGTCGCGTGACGGAGCGGGACATGAACGCCAACCGCCTGTCGCATAGTTATGAGGTGAAAGTGGCACTATCGAACGCAGACGGGCAGTTGCTGCCCGGGATGGTGTGCAAAGTGCAGCTCAGGAAAGACGATATCAGCGGTTTCATCGTGCCTGCCGAGTGCATACAAGTGCGGCAAGTAAGCCAAAAGACGCTTTGGGTGGTTGACAGCGAAAAGAAAGCCCGCCTGCGCGAGGTGGAAATAAGCCACTATGCCGGAGAGGGAGTGATGGTTACCGGCGGTCTGCAATGCGGCGAGCAGGTGGTAGTGAAAGGCTGGCAGAAACTCTACGAAGGAGCCGAAGTGAAAATCTGAAATCTGAGAAATGGCAAAGCGTGATCACATACAATGGGCGATGCACAACCACGGGATTGTATTCTTCGTGGTGGGTGCACTACTGCTCTTCGGTATCTGGAGTCTGCCGAAACTCAACAAAGACGAGTTTCCGCAGTTCACGCTGCGCCAGGCAGTCATAGCCGCCGTCTATCCCGGTGCTACCGCCGAGGAGATAGAGGAACAGGTAACCAAGCCCTTGGAGCGTTTCCTGTTCACCTACCAGGAGATAAACAAGAAAACGACCTACTCCACCACCAAAGACGGTGTGGTCTATATCTATGCCGACCTGCGCGTGGACATCGAGCGCAAGGACGAGGTATGGAGCAAGATTCGCGCCGGTCTGGATTTGTTCAAGAAGACCGGTCTGCCGCAGGGTGTGCTGCAGATAGTGGTGGTGGATGACTTCGGGCAGACCTCCTCGATGCTGCTTGCGATAGAGAGTTCCGCGCGCACCTCCCGCGAGTTGGAGCAGTTCGCCTATCGGCTGAGCGACCGCCTGCGTACCATCCCCACGATGGGTAAGATACGTCTGTTAGGTCAGCAACAGGAGGAGATAGCCGTGACGATAGACCCCGAACTGCTTTCCGCCTACGCCATCAACGAGAACACGCTGCTTGCGCAGCTGACCCTGCAAGGCTTCCGCACTCTCACCGGCGACGCGCAGGGCACGATGATGCACGTAGGCGCACCGTATCTGTCGGAGTACGAGATAGGCGAACAGATAGTGTGGTCTGACCCCGCCTCCGGTGCCACGGTCAAACTGCGGGATGTGGCTGCTATAGAGCGCCGCTATGCCGAGGAGAAACAATATATTGATTTCTACGAGAACGCAGGGGATGAGGGTGCGCACTGCGTGGTGCTCTCGATGGAGATGTACCCGGGCAACAACATCGTGGCGTTCGGCGACGAGGTGGAGAAGATATTGGAGCAGGCAAGGCAGGATTTCCCGCCCGACCTGCAGTTCCATCGCATCACCGACCAGCCCAAAGTGGTCAACGACTCCGTCATGTCGTTCCTGCGCGACCTGTTGGTCAGTATCGTCATCGTCATCGCCGTCATGCTCATGCTCTTCCCGCTGCAGACCGCTCTCGTGGCATCCACGGGCGTGCCTGTCTGCACCGCTATCTGTCTCGGACTGATGTACCTCACGGGTATCGAGTTGAACACCGTCACGCTTGCTGCGCTCATCGTGGTATTGGGAATGATTGTGGATGACTCGGTGATAGTCATAGACGGCTATACCGAGCTGCTGGAGAAAGGTCACAGCCGTTGGTATAGTGCCTCCGTCAGCACACGGCAGCTCTTCGTGCCGATGACCATCGCCACCTGCTCCATCTCCGGCATGTTCTTCCCTATGACGAAGATTATCACCGGTCCGTTAGGCGAGTTTGTCCAACTATTCCCGTGGGCAGTGCTCTTTGCCCTGACCGCCTCTATCTTCTATGCCGTTTGGGTTATCCCGTTCCTCAGTTTCCGGTTTGTGCGCTTGCGCGACCCGAACAAACTCAATCGTTTCGAACGTGGGCAGAACAAGTTCTTCGCCGGTCTGCAAAACAGCTATGAGCGTCTGTTGCGTTTCTGTTTCCGCCACTCGTGGCTGACACTGGCTTTCGCTATATTAATGGTGGTGCTGGGTGGTTTTCTCTTCACGCGGCTCAATATCCAGATGATGCCCAAGGCAGACCGCGAAGTCTTTGCCGTGGAGATACACCTGACGGAAGGCAGCACGCTCAGGGAGACCTCGTTCGTGGCAGACAGCATGGCGCATGTACTCTTGCGGGACGAACGCGTGAAGAACGTGACGCTCTTCGGAGGACAAGCCTCACCGCGTTTTCATGCCACCTACCAGCCGCAGATGGCTTCACCCGACTACGCACAGTTCATCGTCAATACCACCGGTACCAAAGCCACGAAGCAAATCCTTGCCG
>FLNW01000419.1_pt1 | contig 11489 bp, 11 predicted proteins | sample 1140371 | NCBI WGS metagenome assembly FLNW01 (sample SAMEA3878170, study PRJEB12797) | bioreactor metagenome | biome: Moose rumen | place: Sweden | collected 2011-10
TATAATATGCGGCTGGTGGATCTGCTCAGACCGTTCACTCAAAAGAATTGGGGTCAAATCATACATATTTGAGTAAACTAGGAAGCATGTCGAGCATGCCTATTATTCGTCGGAATATTCATAGTCGTAAACTTCGGATGATTAATTTATCGTATAATTCTAAAAGTTCTTTATCATCTTCCGAGAAAAATAATAGAGCTAAGCAAACTCATGCTCAAAAAATGAAGAAAAATAATAAATCATATTTTAGGCTTAGTATTGATGCTTTGAGTCATACATGTTGAATGAATAGGGCGAGAACGATGAATATTACGGTAGTGACTAGAAAAATTCAGATATACTCAAATATGAATTTTCATTTTATGTTTTTGAATATCTCTTTTCGGGTAACTTTTTCGCACTGTTCTTTATTCTTTATTTGTTTGATTCGCGTTTTTAGATGGGCAAAAAAATATCGCAAGATTGTTACACTAAATATTAGCAATATGAACTCTTTCCACATCCAGAAAATTGTCCAAAATCTTCAGTCTCGACCAAGTTTAAATGTTACAAATGTTTGTAAAAAGAACTGTAATAAGAGTCAGATTACAAAAATTTTGCAAAGTAAAAGTAATCGCTGTCTTGAAGTTATTGAACAAACTTTAGATCGAAAAGTGGAAAGTTTTTTCATTATTATCAAGAAAAGACATAAAAAGGTTATTCTGATTTTTTTGTTTTTTTATTTTTGTCGTCTTTTCTGCTGATTCTTGACTATATGAACTGTCGGAATATTACTATAATAGCACTTACAGTTAGAATGGTTTGAATGAGCCACATGTACATAACTATCGTATATTCTTTGACTCATTTGTATTCAAGATAATGGTGGAATGGGGCAATAGGAAATAATTTATGATGAAGTACTTTTTTCCAAAACATTTGTAATCCACTTGTGCACAAATCAATTATGAAAATTAAGAATACAATTACTGCAGGTATGAATATTCATATACTCATATTAAGCAGATATGCAGTGGAAGCAATAAGTCATCATAATGCAAAGGCTCAACTATCACCCATAAATACTTTTGCTGGGTTTATATTGAAGAACATAAACGCGATTAGTGTTGCGATACAGATTCATAGAACAGTAGTAGCTAAATATCTTTGAGATATGAATAGTGCGACTGCGAAAGTAATTAGTACAAATATATTCAGTCATCATGCTAGCCCATCTAGTCAGTCTGTAATATTTACTGCATTTACTATGAAGATTGTTGCGATGAATGTTAATATCGGGAATCACCATCATAGATGAACAACACCAAATAATGGTGATAAATTGATATAATCAATTTCTAGAACGTGGTAGAATCGATATGAAATCCAGGCAGAGAAAAGGACTAGTCAAATCATTTTAGCTCTCATGCTTAGTCATTTTACTTTACCAACATTGTGAATATTCAGAATATCATCGATGAGTCATATTAATCACATACTAAAAAATCAGAATAATATGATGTATGTTTCATTTCTGTTCCATAAATAATAGTTGGTGATGCCAGCTTTTTGTAATATCAAAGAGATTCAAATCATAAGCGTCATCATAAATAGGAATAGTCATCATCACATTGTTGGAGTTCAGGCTTTGTGCTCGTGTAATTTAGAAAAAATTACAGCTTTATCTCATGTGGCTGCATCACTACGAATTGTTTTTCAGGCTTTTCGTTTCTTTAGTAATTTTATGTAAAGTGGATATAAAGCTATTGCGATGATGAAAGTTGCAACTGTGAAACTTAGGATTAAAATTAAATTATTCAACATGTTTGATATTATTTTAATAAAATATTTGTTGAATTGATTGTGTTTTTCTTGCTGTAAAAAGCAAGTCAAAGTTGAGATAAAAGTGTTTGTGCTATCATGTGTTACTGGGTTCTTTACCGTTGGTTCAGAATGACAATTTTATATTTTAATTGAAACTTAGCGGTGAATCAATATTATTTAATAGTTTATAAATAATCATTTTTGATGGATTTTTTTCCTTTGGTAAAAACAATATATGATAAAATTCCGAATATAACGGCTGACGAAGTTAAAGATCTTCAGCGTGCTTTTGCTAAAGAAAATAAAATGAAAGATTTGCCATCTAAATCTCAGATACTGCAGTCATATTTCAAGGCGGTTAATGAGTGAAAATTAGAAAAAAATCAGACTTTTGAAGTATTGTTGCGTAAGAGAGCTATACGTTCATTATCGTGAATAGTGCCAGTGCAAGTATTGACTAAACCTTGGCCTTGTCCGGGTCAGTGTATATTTTGTCCTAATGATTCATGAATGCCTAAGAGTTATATAAAATCTGAACCATGAGCAATGCGTGCATGGTTAAATCAATTTGATTCTATGAAACAAGTATATAATCGTTTACAATCATTAACTATTACATGACATCAAACAGATAAAATAGAAATGATTATATTATGATGATCTCGAGATGCATATCCTCGTGATTATAAAATAGATTTTGTTAAACAATTATATGATGCATGCAATACATTCTCTGATTTAAAAATAGGTAAGTGAAATTGAAAATCTGATTTTTGAGAGATAGATAATAAAGATTCAAAATATCATTTTGAGATTTTAAACCAATGAGATATCCTGTATTCTTCGAGTTTAGAAGATGCTATAAGGCGTAACGAATCAGCAAAACATAGGATAATTTGATTAACCATAGAAACTCGTCCTGATTTAATAAGTCATGATAATTGTAAATTTTGGCGTGAATTATGAGTTACAAGAGTAGAGATGTGAATACAATCTACGAATGATGAAGTGTTGTTGTTGAATAAGAGATGACACGATGTCCAAAAAATCAAGGATGCAATTTATATAATGCGTCAGTATGGGCTCAAAATTTCTGTACATTTAATGCCATGATTATATGGTTCTGATTACGATAAGGATATTCAGAGTTTTAAGGATATGTTTTCAGATTCTTATTTTCAGCCTGATGAGCTTAAGTTCTATCCTACTTCTGTTATCCCAAATACGGAGTTGTATGATTTATATAGAGCTTGAAAATATATTCCATTAACAACAGAAGATATATTAAAGGAAATTCGTGAAACATTCTTATATATAATTCCCCCATATACAAGGATTAAAAGGCTTATTCGTGATATTCCAGCTACTGAAATTGTAGCATGATCTAATGTAACAAATTTATCTCAAATAGCTCATGAGTCATTATTAAAAGAGATGAAGGATTCAAGTAATTGAGAATGAGATATAGATACAAATTCTTTTTATAAGCGTTTATATTGAGATTATATATTATATAAAAATGAAGAAGAATACTTATCAAGTATGTCTTGATTACCTAATGAGATAAAAACGATAATAATTTGAAAAGATCCAGATTTAAAATCATTTCGTCAATTTGTGTGTTTAGATACTAGATCAAGAGAAGTGAGAAATAGAGTAGAGAAAAAAAAGTCAGATTTTTTAAATTTGATTTTACGTTGGTATAAATCCTCAGCAGGGCAGGAGTGTTTTATTTCCTTTGAAGATGAACTAGGATATTTGTATGGATTTACTCGTTTGTTACTTCCTAATGAGTCTAGCGTTGTTTGAATAAAGTGACTAGAAGAATGAACAGCAATAATAAGAGAGTTACATGTGTATTGAGAACTTCAGAAGATTTGAGAGAAAAAAGATTCTGCTACACAGCATACATGATTCTGAAAACGCTTATTATGGTTCTCAGAGTCTATTTCTAAGTTGGCGTGATATAATCAATTATCTGTTATATCGTGAGTATGAGTGAGAGAGTATTACGCAAAACAATGATTCATATTAAAATGAACTTATATGTCTAAAAATATAGGATTAATATAAAAGGGACTCACTTCAACGGAGCCCCTTTTTATAAACAAATTTATTATTCTTCAGATTCTTCTACTCAAGCAATATCTTCAATCACTTCATCTAGATGCTCAAATGTTTCATCATCTAACACTTGTTTTCACATTCTCATATCTTTTATAGCTGTTTCTATTTTCTTTTCTAATTCTGCTAAAGCTTTAGCGTCTCATGTTAAGTATTGAGCTAATTTTTCTTTTCATTGGAACTTTTGATTACCTAATGTATAGAAAGCTCAACTTTTTGTGATAGATTTTAGCAATACAGAAGCTTCAATTATATCACTAATTTTATCATATCACATATTCCATTTTACTGGTAATTCAGCAGTTTTAAATGGTGCAGCAATTTTATTTTTTGCCACTTTAACTTTTGCATAGTATCAGATTTGTTCTTTATCTTCAGTAATTTTATCTCATTTTCTGATTTCGATTCTTTGAGATGCGAAGAATTTGAGAGCATTTCATCATGTAGTAGTTTCTGGATTTCAGAACATAACTCAGATTTTCATTCTGATTTGGTTGATGAAGATGCATGTAGTTCATGTTTTAGCAAGAACAGACGTTAATTTTCTAAGTCATTGAGACATCATTCTGGCTTGAAGTCACATATATGTATCTCCCATATCTCATTCTACTTCTGCTTTTGGAACGAGAGCGGCAACTGAATCAACTACAATTAATTTAACTTGTCACGATTTGGCTAGTTCTTCTGCGATTTGAAGAGCTTGTTCTCCGTAATCAGGTTGGGCGAGAAGTAATTCATCGATATTTACTCAGAGTTTTTTTGCATAGTGAGGATCGAGAGCATGCTCGGCATCGATGAATGCTGCCACTTCTCCGCGTTTCTGAATCTCTGCAATTGCATGTAATGCTATTGTAGTTTTTCAGCTTGATTCTGGTCAGTAGATTTCTACTACACGTCCTTCAGGGTATCATCATCATAATATTAAGTCTAATATGTAAGATCCACTATGGAATGTGTTGACTAATCCAAATGTTGAATGATCTCCCATTTTAATTACGGCTCATTTTCCGAATTGTTTTTCAATGCTTGCTAGGGCATTCTTAAGTTCTGCTGAATCTTTCGTTGTCATGTTTGTTGTCAATAAAGAGTAAAAAAATCATAACGCAATCATCGTAGTAAATTTTTTATAAAATGCAAGAGATTTTTTACTAGTTTTAAACTTTATTTTTCATAATGTCAAAAAATCACTATTTGAAATCAAAAAAAGATTTGACATTGTCAAAGAGATTTGTATAAAGAGATTGTGAATGATTTTGTGTGTATATGTGTTCTTCAAAGGAAGCGAAGTGACTGAAGAATCTATTTGTATTATGTTTTCTGAATTCTTCGCTTAGCTCAGAATAACGAGTGTAATGCTCAGAATGACAGAACATGTATTCAGATCTGTTTTTATTCATTAATTCTATAATCAATGAAGTACGAACTTGATGATGTGCAGAAGGCTTTGATTCTATTCTTTAAAAAGAATACGAGTGGAGAGTGACTTACTTTAAGGGAGATTGCCGCAGAAATCGGCGTGAAACATCCGCAGACAGTTTTAAACAAATTAAATCAGTTAGTTTTGAAATGATATTTTGTTAAGGATGAAAAATGATACCGCTTGGTACGCGAGTCAATAACTGATAGGAATACGGATATAGTTCAATTACCTATCTTTTGATTTGCTCAGTGTGGTAATCAATGAAAGGCTGTTATTGATGAATATACACAGGAACGTATTCCGGTTACGATGGCTTTTGTATGATTACAAGATTTAGAAAATTGTTTTTTTGTTCGCGCAAAATGAAATTCAATGGAGCCAAAAATTCAGGATTGAGACTTGGTTTTAATTCATCAACAAGAGAGTTATGATCCAAATGATTACGTTTTTGTGGTTCATAATCAACTTCCTAAACTTAAAAAGATTATTAAAACTGATGAATGAGTTTTTCTTGAATCGGTGAATAGATTCTTTGATAAAGTAGAAATTGATCCATATGATGAAACCAATGTGATTTGAGTAGTTAAAAAAATCATTAAGAATATGTAAGAACCTCATCCCTATCCCTTTCCCATTAGGAGAGGTATTTTTTATTGTTCTACTCGTTCTATGAAAATTTTATAATCTTGTTGAATATCGGAATCGGTCTTTAGCTTTTTTTCTATATTTGAGATTGCATAGATTGCAGTTGCATGATTTTTACCTCAAAAATACATTCAGATTTTTTCTAAAGTTCGTTTAAAATGTTTCTTTGCGATAAGCATTAAAATTTGTCTAGCCGTTGTAATTTCTTTTTTTCTAGAATCTGATTTGATTTCAGCGACAGAAATGGAATAATAGTTGGCAACCATTTCAACTATGGTATCGAATGATTTTGAAGATTTAGCATTTTGATTTACTGCATCAAATGTTGACATATGATGTTGAGTTGAGTATCAAAGTGTTGAAAGACATGCATAAACATCGTCCTCTGAAATTTCGTTTCAGCTTAATTTTTTTCTGGTTAATAAAATGTTTAAAGCTCATTCCAATTCACGGACATTCGTAGTAATATGTTGAGCAATAATTGTTAATAATTCTGTATCAATTGATTCCTGTTTAATCTCCAATTTTGACTGGAGAATGGCAATTCTAGTTTCGTAATCTGGAGCGTGAATGTCTGCAACTAATCATAAAGCGAATCTGGTTTTTAGTCTTGGTTCGATATGTAATAATTCCTTTGGAGGACGATCTGATGAAATGATAATTTGTTTTTTCTTTGACTGAAAATCATTGAATATATTATGAAAAATCTCTTGAGTTTTATCTTTATCTGCTAAGAATTGAATATCGTCGATTAATAGTGCATCTACATCGTCAAATTTTCTCATCAACGTAGACATTTTATTGTGCTGTAGAGCTTGAACTATTTCATCTACTAGTTTTGTGGCTGGGAGGTAGATGATAACTTTATCAGGATTGTTTTGAATTATCTCGTTTCAGATTGCTTGCATTAGGTGAGTTTTTCCTAATCCGACATTTCAGTATATGAATAGAGGATTGTAGGCATTTCATGGATTATCAGCTACAGCTTTGGCAGCAGAAAAGGCGAACTGATTGTTTGCTCAGGCAATAAAATTATCAAATCTGAATGAAGGATCAAAAAGGATTCCGAAATAATCATATAATTCATCTTTTAATGATTTTGATAAGGGCTCAGGATTTTTCTTTTCTGTTATTTTTATATTTAATAAATCTCATAGATTTATCAATAAATCACTTCCTGTTGAGAATGGTGGATAAATTATGTAGTCGACTGTATATTGTGGGTTATAAACTATTTGAACAGCTTCTTTTAGACTTTTATTAAAAATTTTCTTAGCTTGAGCTAACATAAAATCATTTGCAAATCCAATATACACTTTCTTTTCGCCATCTTCGATATTTATGATTCATGCTTTCGAAAGAAATGTTACGATTTTTTTGTGGTCTTGCTGTGTAGATAATTGCAAAACTACTTGTGTTCGCAAGTCTTTGAGATATTGTTTTTTTTCTGAATCGTATTGATCTACTATATCGATTAGCATTATTATATACAATTATAAACATTTATTATGTCATTCTGAGCATAGCGAAGAATCTAGGAGAATTAACGAATATTACTAGATTCTTCGGCTTCACTTCGTTTGCCTCTGAATGACGATTATATTATTGTCTGACTAAAACTACATATTCAACATGATGTTCTTTATTTATTTCTCAAGAAACTGGATTTGTATAATTTCAGAAATCTTTTACTACAAATTTTCCATTCAGTCATTTAAAGTCATCCAAAGTATACTGGAATAATCACTCATTATTAGTCATAGTGTAAGAATCCGGAAGATGGTATGTGATGAAGCATAACCCATTTCTGTTCAGATGATTATATATATTAGTCATAACAGTCCCAAGAATGTAATCTCTTGGATAATACATGACGATATGTTTAGCGATGATGAAATCATATTTCTCTTTAAATTCGAAGTCTTCAACTTTTCATTTGTAATATGTGATGTTTGGATGGTCTTTTAGGTAATCAGGATATTCTGCATTATCTATATCATCTAGTACATCCACTTTTGCACCATAACTAGCAGCCAAAATACTGAAATATCATTTTCTAGCTTTAAGATCCAAAATATGTTCAGGTTGATGGTCTTGGATTAGTTCGCTAACGAGTTTTGCTCACTGCATTTTTATTTATAAAATTAAATAAAAGTCAGATTTTATCATATGAACTTCTCTAATCTCACGATATCTAAATCGGGTCTAGATTCATTTAGATCATCTAGAGTGAAATCCTGTAATTTATCATTATATGTTTGGCAGATATCTTCTATTAATGCTAGATTGAACTCTCTGTCGTAGGCTTCTTCTGCAAACATTCTTACACATAGATTAGTGGGGACTCATGCAAATACGATATTTTTAATTCATTCTAATTCTTGTTCTAGTTTAGTCTTATAGAAGCATGAAATTTTGGTTTTAGTTATGATTATATCTTCTGACTGTGGACAAAGATCTTCGATAATTTGAGACATTGGATCTTTGTCAGCGAAAGGTCATTCTTTTTCGGTGTGTCTGATGAAAATAATTTTGTAATTCATCTCCCTAGCATACTGGATGAGGTAACAAGCTCTATCGATTACTCAATCCATATTGCGTAGATAGTAGTCAGATTTTTTATCTCTCCATAATTCCTGAAGTCCAATTAGGACAAGAGCTGTATTTTGTTGGGCCATTTGGATGTGGAAGAAAATAAAGTTATATAATATATAAGAATTTTTATGAAAAATACAACAAAGAAGAAAATCTTTAGATGTCCTGGATTTTTTCACCCCGTTCAGCTGGGCAAGGTTTGCTCAGAATGACAATAAAAAAAGACCAAGTCTTCCGACTTGATCTCCTTTATGATGCATCATGTATATAAACACATGAAAAGTTTTTTTATCATCACTGTGTTTGATTTCATCATGAAAGTGTGTCTACGAACCAAAACACAACACTAACAATCATCCATGACAATAAGATTATTGCTAATCATATTGCGGCATTCTTGAGAACTTTCATTCAAGCATCATATCACTTAGTATCTCAACCAGATGTTAGCATTCTAAAACCTCAGTATATACATATACATAAGGCTACTGTTGCTAGTATTCATAGAATCCAGTTAATAGCATTTTTGATAGTATCTAATAGCCCAGAGCTTACAGTTTCATCGGTAGTATGGATTGTATGTATGTCTGATACATGACACTTCCCTCACCATCTGTTACATTCAGTCCCAGCATCAGCAAGAGTGATAGTAGGAATTGTAGACAATCACAAAATAGTGAGTCATAATGATATTACTAGCTTATTTACAATGTTAATTATTTTTTTAGTCATATTATTATTATCATAATGAATTTTAATTAATTACGAATTACCAACTTCTGTTCAATTACCACCACCTTCAGTTCATTTGAGACTACCACCAATAGTGTTATCTACACTAGTCTGACCGTTAGTTTTTGTTTGGTTGTTTCATCATAGGGTACCAATGAACCAGAATATTACACTGATAATCATCCAAGACAATCAAACTATAGCCAATCAAATTGCGGCTTGCTTAAGAACTTTAAGACCATCTCCATATTTCTTTTCATCTCCTCATGCTGTAATCATTTTGAATCAACCATATAGACAGATAACTAATGCTATAGTTGCAAGGATTCCCATAATCCAGTTAATTGCATTTTTTACGGTGTCTAAAAGAGCAGATCCTGTTAGTGTTTGACTTCCATCTGATATCATACTAGCATCTGCATCTGGATTGGCCCAGTCGGTTGCACTTGCATAATTAGGTAAAACTGCTACTCAAGCTAGTGCGAACACTCCTAGGAATGCTCCTACCAATAGTTTTTTCATTTTCATGTGTAATAAATAATAAAGAATAAAGATCATGTTCAGATTTAAAAATCTCTGAAACATTGTATGAGATAAGTTTATACAAAAATTTTTATTTTGCAAATTTTTAAGCACAAAATTTTTCGTATATTAATTTTTTGGCGTAGTTTGATTAAATATCTGATAAACACTGGGATTTATCATTTAGATATTTTGTTTTGTATGTAAGAAGTTTTGACTTTTGTTGTTTTTTTATTATGTTATGGCTGTAATTTTTTAGAGTTTAACATATATTATTTTATGGGAAAATCTTTGAATGCATCAATTATCTCGGTAGCTTTGGCAGTGGCTCCTGCATCATGATTAGCTATGGAGGAGGCTATTAAGCAGGATATCGTGAAAGATAGTGCAAAATCTGAACTTTCTATAGCGCTGAATGATAGTAATGCAAGAGAAAAGATGACGATGTGAGTGGATGTGAAAGTTTTTGTTGAGGCGGCATTAAGCTATTTTGATGAGGAGGTAAAGTTGTATCATTTAAAATGAGAAGCTAGGCAGAAAGTAAAAAATCTTTTGTTGTCGTATTTTTCTGCTCATCCAATCTTGGTGGTAGATAATGCATGAAACATGATGGTAAAAATCGATGATAAGGTTGCGTTTTCAAACATGATAAGAAATCTGACTTATACATTATTGGATGGAATGCCTGCTCCTATTAGAACAATAGCTGTTTTTATTGCATTTGGATGAAATTCTGGTTTAGAAAAGCAGTTAAAAGATTTGGACGTTACTTTATATAATATGAAGGTAAGTAATTATAGAAATATAGTATTTGATTATGTCGGATGAATTATTACGAGAGTAGCAAATGAGATTGGTTGAAATATGACATTAAAAGATTATTATAATAATGTTAGTACTTATTATTCCAATAAAAATTGAGAGCAGATTTCGAATGAACTTAGGGAGATGAAATTGGAAAAAGTAGATATTAAGAATTTAAAATATCCTTTTAAGAAATAGTTTATTCTTATTTATACGTGATATGATTTGAGATAAATTAGTACAGGATACAATCACTGCAGAAGAAAAAAGGCAGCAAAACTGAATGGAATTGATTGCGAGTGAAAATTATCAAAGCAAACAAGTTCTCGAGGCTCAGTCTTCGGTTTTTGCAAATAAATATGCTGAATGATTTCCTTGAAAGCGTTATTATTGATGACAAGAAAACACAGATAAAATAGAGCAGTTAGCTATTGATAGAGCTAAAGCCTTATTTAAGTGTGATCATGCTAATGTTCAGGCTCTTTCATGAGCCGCAGCTAACCTGTGCTTTTATACTGCTGTAATGGAACCATGAGATACAATATTATGAATGGATTTATCACATGGAGGACATCTGACGCATTGAGCCCCAGTTACATTTTTTTCTAAAGTTTTTAATTTTCAGCGTTATAAAACTAAATCGGATTGAAGTATAGATTTTGAACAATTAGAATCCTTAACAAAAGAGTTTAGACCAAAGGTAATATTAGCATGATTTTCAGCTTATCCTAGGGAATTAGATTATTCAAAGTTTGCTGAGATATGAAAAAAATGTTGAGCTATTTTGTATGCAGATTTATCTCATATTTGATGATTTATTGCAGCCTGAGAATTAAAAAATCCG
>FLNW01000039.1_pt1 | contig 11474 bp, 12 predicted proteins | sample 1140371 | NCBI WGS metagenome assembly FLNW01 (sample SAMEA3878170, study PRJEB12797) | bioreactor metagenome | biome: Moose rumen | place: Sweden | collected 2011-10
TATTTAGGACGCTATTGATTTTTATCTATTCTATAATTCTTATTGGGGTTTGTAATAAAAATACTGTTATAATATGCAAATTGCAGCCGCAAATGTACAAAATTTTTAAAATGATATTGTCGGATAAAACCGGGAAATCAAACATCTTGTTCCCGTTTCGCGGCGGCGGGCATTGTTTTTCAGCGCACGCGACACCAGCGCCGCGAACAATACCTAACGCGCCCCCCCCTACCTAGCCCGGCAGACCTACGGCCTGCCTCTTAAATCTAATTTTTTGCGAAAACCAAAAATACAATTAACAAATCGTTGTAAAATTCACACATCTGAATTTTACTAACGTCTTCATTTTCAACAATAAAATTATTTTTAATAAACGGCCGATAAAACAATTATCATTCTTATCTTTGCAACCACAAACTATACCCCAAACCCTAAATCTCTAAACCCTAAATCTCTAAACCCTAAATCTCTAAACCTTCAACTCTAAACCCTCAACTTTTAATTCAAAACTATGAAAAATCAAAATCCCATTGAAGAGGCCAGAAGATATGTGGCCAATGCCGAAGAGGTCATTCAAAAAGCCAACTATGATTCCGAGCTGAAGTTTTACACGGATGGAAAATACGTCAAAATGGCGGGAAACACGCTGTGGAACGGCTGCCTTATTGCGTTAGATGCCGTGCTTGCTGTGCGCAACGGCAAAGGTCGTCCCTCCATTGAAAAATATAAGGAAGCCGCTGGCAAACGCGACCGAAAACTACTGGCAGCCATTGTGGCCGGCTACAACACCATGCACCTGTCTATGGGTTACGACGGCAATGTGGATAGAAAAGTTTGTAATGCGGGTTTTGATAACGCCAACGCTATAATTGACCACTGTGCCAAGCTATATCCGGCACCCGTTTGCGCGTGACGTTTCCATGGTCACGACTTACTCAAACCGCACCGCGTTCACGGGCGATATTTTGCGGGCCACCACCCAGGCGGGGACCAGCAGCACGGCCATGCAGACCACAAACACGCCGGCGTTCAGCATCAGCGCCTGCGCCCAGTCGAAATGGACGGGCACGAAGTTGACATAGTAGGTGTCGGGGTTCAACTTGACCAGGTGGAGTTTTTGCTGGAGCGCGCCCAGCCCGACGGCGAGGGCGTCGCCGATCAGCATGCCCCGGAGCAGGATGTCGCCCGCCACCAGAAGGAACGTGCCCACCACCTGCCGGGTCTTCATCCCCAGCGACTTCAGGATGCCGATGGTCCGTGTCTGCTCCAGCACGATGATGAAGAAGATGGACATCATGGTGACCAGGCACACGCACGTGGTGATGATGAGCAGAACGGCCACGTTCGTGTCAAACAGGGCAATCCACTCGAAGATTTCCGGGTAGATCTGCTTGATGGTCTCCGCCTTCAGGTCATAGTCGATGTGGTGGTGGATGTAGTCGCCGGTCCCGTCAATCTTGTCGTAGTCGCGGGTGAGCACCTCCACGCCGCTGACCAGGCTGTCGTTCCAGTCGTTGAGTTTCCGGATGTGGCGCAGGTCCACGAGGGCGAACATGTTGTCGTATTCGGGCAGGCCGGTCTCATAGATGCCCGACACTCTGAAGCCGCGCTGGCGCGGCGGGTCCTGCACAAAGTAGGTGTTCACCTTGTCGCCCACCCTCAGCCGCAGCTTGTCGGACATCCGTTTAGAGATGACAATCTCGTTGGAGGGCGAGGGGTTGTCGGTGCGTACCCCCCGGCCCTGTATGATGTTTTTTTGGAAAAAGTCCCACGAGAAAGTGGAGTCCACGCCTTTCAGCACCACGCCCTCCACTTGGTCGGCGGTCTTGATGATGCCTACCTTGGTGGCGAAGTTCTGCACTTGCAGGACTTCCGGATTCTCCCTCAGCCGGAGCAGGCATTCGCTGTGCCGGTTCACGGGCACCTGCTCGTAGGAGTAGTTCTGGTCGTAGTGGGTGATGCGGATGTGTGAGCCCATGGCGACGACCTTGTTGCGGATTTCCTGCTTGTAGCCCGAAGTGACCCCGATGGCCATCATCATGACGAATAGGCCCAGAGAAACCCCGCCGACAGACAAATGGACAATGGGCCGCGAAAGGCGGTTGCCCTTGTCTTTCAGAACACGTCTGGACAGCAAGAAATTCAATGAGAATCGTGACATGATAAGGCTGGATTATAAATCAACGGAGATGCCGATGCGGGCGAACATAGGCAAGAATTTGGCGTAATAGTCGTTTTGGGTCTGAAAAGGGTAGATGATGTATTGCGCTTGTATTCTGACCGTTTCGCTGACATGGGTTTGAAAACCTACACCTAATGCAAGCGCGTGAGTGTTTTTGCGGGTGGGCTTGGTGAGGATGAAATTGTCAAATTCATCTTTCTCGTATGTGGGGTAGTTCAGAAATTCATAGCCTATGTGCCCCATAATGTAGTTGGCAATGATGAACTCGGCAAATGCGGGGCAGTTAGAATTTGTTACCGGCGGCCTGGCACGCGGTGATGGCCACGAGGCTCACGATGTCCTCCACGGAGCAGCCGCGGGACAGGTCGTTGATGGGGGCGGCCATGCCCTGCATCACGGGTCCGATGGCGTCGGCGCCGGCCATGCGTTGCACGAGTTTGTATGCAATATTGCCCACTTCAAGAGACGGGAACACCAGCACATTGGCCTTGCCGGCCACAGGGCTGCCCGGGGCTTTCTTGGCGGCCACCTCCGGAATGATGGCGGCGTCGGCCTGCAAATCCCCGTCGATTACCAGGTTGGGATCCATCTCTTTGGCAATGCGAGTGGCGTTCACCACCTTATCGACGAGCTCGTGCTTGGCGGAACCCTTGGTGGAGAAGCTCAGCATGGCCACTCTCGGCTCTATGCCGGCGATGGTGCGGGCGGTCTGCGCGGTGACCACGGCGATCTGGGCCAGCTTGTTCTCGTCGGTGTTCGGGTCGGCGGCGCAGTCGGCGAACACCATGACGCCGTCGTCGCCCCACTTCTTGTCGGGGAAGCACATGATGAACGCGCCGGAGACCACGGAGATGCCAGGCAGCGTCTTCACAATCTGGAAGGCGGGACGCAGCACGTCGCCGGTGGCGTGCTGTGCGCCGGTGACCTCGCCGTCAGCGTCCCCGTTCTTGATCAGCAGGGTGGCCAGATATAGGGGATCTTCTACCAGTTTGCGGGCCTCCTCTATGGTCATGCCCTTCTTCTTGCGGATTTCACACAGCATTTCGGCATAGTATTCCTTCTTCGGGTTGTCTGCCGGGTCAATGATTTCGGCCTTGCCGATGTTCTTCAGGCCCCACACGGCGGCCAGGGTCTCGATCCTGGCCCGGTTGCCTAACAGGATGATGCCGGCGTACCCTTTGTCGAGGATGATGTCGGCGGCCTTCAGTGTTCTTTCCTCTTCGCCCTCGGCCAGGACAATTCTCTTGTTGGCTCGGATGGCGTTGGCTTTGATTTTGTCAATTAGATTCATTGCGTCTGTTATTGGTTTGTTAGGATAATAATGTCATTTTGCCTCGTTCACGGCCTCGTTGAAGCAGCGGCGGCAGAGCGGCTCGTAGGAGTCCTTCTCGCCGAGCAGCACCTGTCCCCCGGCGGCCACCATGCGGTGGGAGTACTGGGCCAGGTCGCCGCAGCGCGTGCAGATGGCGTGCTGCTTGCTCACGTACTCCGCCACGGCCATCAGCCTGGGCATCGGCCCGAACGGATGGCCCAGATAGTCCATGTCGAGGCCGCTGACGATTACGCGGATGCCGGCGTTGGCCAGCGTGTTGCACACCTCCACGATGCCGTCGTCGAAGAACTGGACCTCGTCAATGGCCACCACCTGCACCGTCTCCATGTTCACATAGAGGAGAATCTCGGAGGAGTTGTGTACCGGGGTGGAGACACGCGAGTTCTCGTTGTGCGACACCACGTCCGTCTCGTCGTAGCGCGTGTCGATGGCCGGCTTGAACAGCTCGATCTCCTGCCGGGCGAACTCCGCGCGGCGTATCCTGCGCAGCAGCTCCTCCGTTTTTCCGGAGAACATGGACCCGCATATCACCTCAATCCAGCCTTTTTTGGTGTTCCTGTTCGCTTTATTTTCTAAAAACATTTTTACAGCCCGATTAAAGAATTTTGTATTTTTGGCCGTTTTTTTATGAGCCGCAAAATTAGCAATATTTGCGCACCCGAACACCATTAACCGCCTATAAAATGCAAAATTCTTTCAAAACAATCAATGAAACGGTTGATAATCTTTTGGTTATCAGCAGTGAGGAGGGCTTTGTCCACAAAATTGAGAAGGATATTCTTTTGGAAAAACTCCGCAAGGCCTACCTGCAATGCCAGGCCCTGAAGGAGGAAGAAAATACAGAAAACGAGGAGGTTCCGCCAATGGTCACGGAACCGGAAGAGGAAAATACGCCGGAGGCCCCGTCTCCGGAGCCCGAGTATGAGGTAAGCCGGGGCATGACCGATGACGTGGACCTGTTTTTCGACACGGACCACGAGAGCTACGGGGCGCCGGAGGAGGGTCTGGAGGCCGTGGAGGCCCCCGCTCCCATGCCTGAGCTGAACTTTGACCTTAAGCCGGAGCCCGCCCCGGAGGTCGCGGCGGTGGAGGCGTCCCAGCCGTCTCAGAAGGCCCCGAAGCCGGAGATGGTGATTGACCCGGAGCCGTTGGCGGGCGAGGAGGAGGACGACCTTTTGCAGTTCATCCCGCAGAAGGCCGCGCCGCAGCGGGAGCCCACGGAAGAGAAGAAGGCCCCGCGCTCGCTCAACGACTTGTTCAACAAGCAGCAGGAGGACCGCTCTCTGGGCGGACAGTTCCAGCGCGCCAAGGTGGGCGACCTCACCAAGGCCATCTCCATCAACGACAAGTTCACCTTCATCAAGGAGCTGTTCAACAACAAGGGCGAAGAGTTCAGCGCCGCCATCCAGCAGCTGAACCAATGCGCCAGCATGGACGAGGCGTTCGACTGCCTGGAGGGGTTGAAGAAGAAATATTACTGGGACACAACCGCCACGGCGTATCTGTCCCTGTGTGACCTGCTCCGGCGCAAATATTTATAAACGGCATGAGCAGAGGTTTTGTCAAGGAAGGCGACCAGGAGGAGACCCCCATGGTGCCGCCGAGGGCGTTCCTGCCGCCGGGGGTGGTCAACTATGTGACCCCGGCCGGCATGGGCCTGCTGATGCAGGAGCGGCAGGCGCTGCTCGACGAGCGCGACGCCATCGACACCGGCGGCCAGGAGTCCGACGCCCGCGTGATGCGCAATTTCATCAACGCCAAGTTGGAACTGTTGGAAAACCGAATCAAAATTGCCAAGGTGACGGAATATAAAAACAGGGGCGAGGTCGCTTTCGGCTCGGTCGTGTCCCTGAGAATGGGCGGGGAGGAGATGCGCCTGCAGATTACGGGCGTGGACGAGGCCAACGCCGCGCAGGGCAAGATTCCGTTCACCTCGCCCATGGCCAGGAGCCTGTTCGGCCATCACGCCGGTGACGTGTTCGACATCACCATCCCGACAGGTGTGAAGACGGTTAGAATCTTAAAAATCGAATAATTGTCCCTACAGGACGGGGGCCGGCGGCGTTCAGAACCGCTTCCTTGTCCCCGTGATTTTGCATCCTATGGTGGCGAAAAACAGGATGTACGCATACGGGACAAACAGCAGGGCATACGCGTCGTGCGGGTTGGCCACATCGGCGATCCTGCCGTAAACCAGAGGCAGGACGGCCCCGCCCACGATGGCCATCACCAGCAGGGCGGAGGCAAGCTCCGTGTGCTCGCCCAGGTCGTGGATGGCCAACGGCCAGATGGCCGGCCACATGATGGCGTGCGTGAAGCTCAGGCAGATGACGGCGGCTATTGAAGCCAGCCCGCGTGTGCATAAGGCCACCACCACCAGCGTCACCGAAAGGCAGAGCTGTATGACCAGCGCGTTGCGCTGGGAGATGACCTTGGGCACGAACAAGATGCCGCAAATATACCCCATCAGCAGGGCACTTAGGGCGTATATGCCGAAGTAGTGGGAAACGGAGGTGGGTATCCCGTAATAGTCACCGTAAGGTATCAGCGTGTCAATGGCAATGACCTCCGCGCCCACGTAGAAGAAGATGGCCAGCACGCCGAGCCACAGGTAGGGATAGCTGAAAATGCTGGTCTTCCGTCCGTCAACGCGCTTCTCCTTCTCCACAATCTCGGGCAGGTGGGCCGCCTTGATGAAGATGACCAGCGCGATGAGCACGATGGTCATGATGATATAGGGCAGGATGACGCCGTTGGAGAGCTGTTGCAGCATCATCTCCTTGTCAGGGCCGGCGGGGGCGGCCTTGATGTTCTCAATCAGCTCCTCCTTGCCATGGAACAGGGCGTTGTACAGGATGAGGATGCCGATCATGCCGGCCACCTTGTTGCAGATGCCCATGACGCTCATACGTCGCGCCGCCGACTCAATGGGTCCGATGACGGTCACGTACGGGTTGCTGGCCGTCTGCAACAGCGACAGCCCGCTGCCCTGCAGGAACAGGCCGAGCAGGAAGATGGGGTAGCTGCGCGTCATCGCGCCGGGAATAAACATCATGCAACCGATGGCCATGATGACTAATCCGAGCGCCATGCCGTTGCCGTACCCCGTTTTCTTCAGCACAAGGGAAGAGGGGATGGACATCACGAAGTAGGCGATGTAGAAGGCGAATGTCACCAGATAGCCCTGCACCTGGGTGGTCAGTTCACATGAGGTGCGCATATAGGGAATCAGGATGTTGTTCAGCCAGGTGACGAACCCGAACACGAAGAACAGGGATCCGATCACGAACATGCTGTAGGCGGTGCCTCTGGGTTGTTTCTCCATATTGAAAGGGGATTAGTGGATGTTTTTAAGATTCTGTATGGCTTTTTTGGGGTCTTCTGCCTTGAAGACGGCATTGCCGGCCACCACCGCGTCGGCTCCGGCGGCCATGATGTCGGCGAGGTTGTCTTGGCATACTCCGCCATCTACCTCAATGAGGGTTTCCGCCTCGTTGCGCTCAATGATTTCCCGCAAGGCTGCAATCTTTTTCAGGGTGCGCGGGATGAACTGCTGCCCGCCAAAACCGGGGTTCACCGACATGAGCAGCACTATGTTCAGGTCGCCGATGACATCCTCCAACCCGGCCACGGGGGTGTGCGGGTTAAGGGCCACGCCCGCCAGCATCCCCTCCTCCTTAATCTGGCAGATGGTGCGGTGCAGGTGCGTACACGCCTCCCAATGTACCGTCAGCATGTCGGCGCCCGCCTCCCGGAACGCCCGTATGTACCGTTCCGGCTGCACTATCATCAGGTGCGTGTCCAACGGCTTCTCCGACAGCTGACGCACGGCCCTCACCACTGGGATGCCGAAGGAGATGTTCGGCACGAACACGCCGTCCATGATGTCCAAATGTATCCAGTCGGCCTTCGACTTGTTCAGCATCTGGATGTCTTTCTTGAGGTTGCCGAAGTCGGCGGAAAGGAGCGACGGGGCTATGATGGGCTTGATTTCCATAGACACGATATTTTGGCGCGCAAAGGTACATAAAATTTGTCAACGGTGAGGAGAACACGGTCATGTTGCAGATTTCGCCCAACGCTGGCGCGTCTCGCGGAATGGTGCGTGTGTGGCGAACCATTCCAGTATTTTTTTATTTTTGCGTTTTCAAAAAATTCAAATATTGTTATGAGACTCAAGACCCTCCTTCTTACTGTTGTCGCTTGTTTCTTCGCGACATTCTCTTTTGCCCAGGAAACCGAACTCGTGGGTGCCAACTGCACCTCCATCATGGTGGGGCGCAAGGCCTCCACCGACGGTTCTGTCATCACCTCGCACACCTGCGACAGCAAATACCGCACTTGGGTGAAGATGGAGCCCGCCGCCGACCACGAGCCCGGCACCATGCATAAGGTGTATAAGGGTACGATGCACACCAGCACGCCCAACAGCATGGAAAACGTGACGCTGGCCGGGGAGATTCCCGAGACCCCGCACACGTATGCTTACATGAACACGGCCTATCCGTGCATGAACGAAAAGCAGTTGGCCATGGGGGAGAGCACCTTCTCCGGCCCTGACACGCTGATGAACGAAAAGGGCATGTTCCTGATTGAGGAGCTGCAGCGCGTCGCGCTGCAACGCTGCGACAACGCCCGCGACGCCATCCGCCTCATGGGCGAGTTGGTGGCGCAGTACGGCTACGCTGACGGCGGCGAGTGCCTCACCATCGCCGACCGGAACGAGGTGTGGCAGTTCGAGATTTTAGGCGAGGGCCCCGACAAGATCGGCGGCATCTGGGCGGCCCAGCGCGTGCCCGACGATGAGGTGGCCGTGAGCTGCAACGTGGCCCGCATCGGCAAACTCGACCGCAAGAACAAGGACTACTTTATGTGCTCCGATAACATCGAGAATGTGGCCAAAAAATATGGCCTTTGGGACGGCAAGGGCGACTTTGTCTGGTGGAAGGCGTTCCCGTCATCCTATTCCGGCAACAAGAACTTCAAAGAACGCGAATGGTACATCTTTACGCAACTTGCACCCTCGCGGCACTTCGCCCTGGATGCGGATGAACTGCCTTTCTCCATCAAACCGGACGAGAAGGTCTCCCCGCAGCGCGTGATGGAGCTGTTCCGCGCCAATTATGAGGGCTGTCCGGAATTAGACCAGACCCAGAACCTGCTGTACCCCCGCAAGCGCAGGGTGGACGGCGAGATTGTCACCGACACGGTGGTGTGCCCCAACGCCAACCCCTGGATGGACGGCAACGAGCGCGCCATGTACAACATGCTCAAGCCGGGCAGCGTGACATTCTACCGTGGCGTGGCCATGTCGTGGTGCTCCTATTCCACCGTCATCCAATGCCGGGGATGGCTTCCGGACGAGGTAGGCGGCCTTTGCTGGTTCTCACTGGAGAATCCCGGCCAAAGCCCGCGTATTCCCATTTACGCCGGCGAGACCTCCCTGCCCGCCGGCTTCAGCGTCTGCGGGCATTTCGGCTACAACGAGAACGCCGTGCTGTGGCACTACCGCAAAGCAAACAAACTGGCCCAGGTAAAATGGGGTTATACCAAAGACATCCTGCTTAAAAATGTGGCGCGTTATGAAGAAAAAGCGTTCACTGAGATTCCGGACCTCGAAAAGAAGGCCGCGAACTTAATCAATAGCGGAAAAAAAGAAGACGCGGTGCGTGTGCTTAACCAATACACCGCCGACTTTGCCGCTGCCACCCGCCAGACCTGGCAGGAGATGGAGCACAAGTTCTGGGAGATGTTCTGGACGGGATTTTAGGACGTAGGGCACGATAAGCATCGGCCTGTTCCGCCCTATCGGCAGCAGTGGGCCGAGGGTCTGTTTTCCGGTTATTTTTTCTTCTTTTCGACGGAAAAACCGAATTTTCCGAACATTTTGCCCAGGTCGTAATAATGGCCGTGGGAGTAGGTCACGAGGTTGGCGCGTTGCAGCTCCAGGGCGTCGGTCCTGCGGTTGAATAGCGCCTCCTGCGCGTGTACGGCGACCACCTCAGCGATGAACATGTCGTGCGAGCCCATAGGGACAACTTGCATCACCTTGCACTCGATGTTCACGGGCGCCTCTTCAATCATGGGGGCGGCCACATGCTGTGCGCGTATGGGTGTGAGGCCCGTTTCCAAAAACTTGCTGTGGTCCTTGCCCGATTTCACCCCGCACCAGTCGGCGAAGGGGGCCAGCTCACGGCTGACCAGGTTGATGACGAAGCACCCGTTCCGCCGGATGATGTCGTAAGAGTGGCGGGTAGGGCGCACGGAGATGTAGCATGTGGCGGGGTCGGAGCTGACGGTGCCCGTCCAGGCGATGGTGATGATGTTGTATTCCTCAAGGGTATTGCCGCAGGAGACCATCACCACGGGGGTGGGGTTCAGCATGTTGCCGGCGCGCAACAAGCGTTTAGGGTTGTTTTTCATATTGTTTTTAATGATGTGGAGACGCACGGTCGTGCGCCTCCACAGAGAATATGAGGATGAGGAAAGAATCAAAAGTTAACGTCCCACGGAGAAGGCGTTACGGTTGGGGATGATGAGCAGCGGCATGGCGCAGGTGCTCAGGATCTGGCGCATGTTGCGGGACGCCGTGAAGTCGGTCTCCTGTTCCTCGCGCATGATGGTGATCAGGTTGGCGTCAAGATCTCTGGCGCTTTTCAGGATGGTGTTGCACACGTCGTTGTTGCTCACATTGTGCGTCTCGACATTGTAGCGCACGTTGGCGTCGTCGCACATGTCGGCCGCGTGGCGCAGCTGCACGTTGATGATGTGGCGGGTCTCGGCGTTGTTGGGGTAGATGACGCCGAAGAGATAAACCTGCGCGGCGAAGTTCTTGGCCAGTTCAATCGACAGTTTCATTTTCTGCAAGGTCTCGAAACTGATGTCTATGGGCACAAAAATCTTGTGCAGGTCGCGGTTAATCTGGATGTTCTCGCGCATGATAAGCACCGGCACGTTGGACTCGTTGACAAGGCGGAAGGCGTTGTTGCCAATATAGCCCTCTTCGAAGCCGGATGCGCCGTGCGCGCCCATCACGATGATGGCCTCCTGCAGGTTGTTGGCGTATCGGGTGACTTCCAAGTGGACCTTGCCCTCGAGGATCACGCTGTTGATCGGGCTTTCGGGAGACTCTTTCTTGCAGAGGTCCACCCAATCCTGCAGCTTGTTCTGGGACTGGGAGGTGAAAGCCGCGCTCTCGTTGTTTTCCTCCACGCTCTTGGCGCCGGGGGTCTTGACCCAGACGAGGTGCAGTGTGGCGTGTGATCGGATGGCAAGGGCCACGGCGTGGCGCATGGCGGTCATGGCGCTATTGGAAAAGTCGGTGCCGACAACAATATTTTTCATAATATGAAGATTTAAAGGGTTAATAATCCATTATTTGGGTTCTGAGGAATAGTTTGGGGCCTCGGAGGTGATGGTGATGTCGTGCGGATGGCTCTCCAGCACGCCGGCGTTGGTGATGCGGCAGAAGCGGGCGTTGTGCAGCTCCTCGATGTTGTGGGCGCCGCAGTAGCCCATGCCGGAGCGCAGTCCGCCTGCCATCTGGTAGATGACCTCGTACAGGTCGCCCTTGTACGGCACGCGCCCCACGATGCCCTCGGGCACCAGTTTCTTGACATCCTCCACGTCGCCCTGCATGTAGCGGTCCTTCGACCCGTGCTGCATGGCCTCCAGGGAGCCCATGCCCCGGTAGGTCTTGAACTTGCGTCCGTTGAACAGGATGGTGGTGCCGGGAGACTCCTCCACGCCGGCCAGCAGGCCGCCCAACATCACGGAGCTTCCGCCGGCGGCGAGGGCCTTCACGATGTCGCCGGAGTAGCGGATGCCGCCATCGGCGATGAGGGGGATGTCGTAGGGCAGGAGGGCCTTATAGACGTCATAGACCGCGCTGAGCTGGGGCACGCCCACGCCGGCCACCACGCGGGTGGTGCAGATGGAGCCGGGCCCGATGCCGACTTT
>FLNW01000041.1_pt1 | contig 11464 bp, 7 predicted proteins | sample 1140371 | NCBI WGS metagenome assembly FLNW01 (sample SAMEA3878170, study PRJEB12797) | bioreactor metagenome | biome: Moose rumen | place: Sweden | collected 2011-10
AGAGTGTCGGAGGCTCCGGAGGCCGGCGTGAAGGTCGGCGTGGGCAGCGTGACGGTGGCGGAGAGACTGACTTGAGCGCTCAAGGTGTCGCCCGTGATGGTAATAGCGCCCATAGCAGGCTCAGTGCCGTCAAAGGTCACGGTCACGGTGCTGTTGCCGTTGGTCAGCGTGTCGTCCGACAGCGTGAAGTGCGGATTGTTGCAGGCCAGCACGATGGGGCCGTTGATGTATGCGGCACTCACGGTGATGCTGTTGCTGAGGATGTTGCTGTTGAATGTCAATGCGGCGGGAGTGACCGTCAGGATGGGCTCGTTCACAATCGTGTAGGTGGCCTCCACGGTTTCAGAGGTATGCCAGTTTGTCTTGAAAGCCTTGGCTTTGATGGTGGTCGTGGTGTTTAAGGTGATAGGCCCCTCGTAAAGCGTGGATGTCTCCGTAGGTTCGCTGCCATCGGTGGTGTAGCGGACGGTGGCCGCTGTGTCGCCGCAGATGATGCTGACCGCCACGCTGTCGGTGTAAACGCCGCCGGCAGGAGCGAAGGTCGGCGCGGCCACGGTGGGCGTGTCAATCACGATGACGGTGGTGGCAATATCGCTGTTGGCGTAGTTGGCCTTCACAGCGATGGCTTTCACCGTGCAGGAAGTGGTGACATCGAACGGGGCGCTGTAGGCAGTGGAGTTCTCGTCAGGGGTGGCGCCGTCGATTGTGTAATGGATGGATGCACCAGCCTCGGCGGCGATGGTCACATTAGCGGTGAAATAATAGCTGTTGTCAGCCTCAGCTGCGTCGCCGGTGACCGTGATGGTCGGGGTGGGAAGAGCCGGGGCGGTTACCGTGAATGTGGTGGTGGCGCTTGCGGGGGTGGCCAGTGGCAGGGAATCCAGACCCACTAAAGAAACCGTTGCGGAGAAAGTGCCTGCTGGAAGCGGTGAGAAGGCCATGTTCTGGAATACAGCCCATGCCATATCATTCAGGTAGGTTGGGCTTGTCATGCCGGCTGTCGTTAGAAGGTCGGACTCAATTTTCAGCAGTCCGTCAGTGCCCAACGTGAAGTTCTGGATGTTAAGGTTGATGCGTAGCGTGTCCAGCGTGGAATATTCGGCTCCATCAGCGGGGGAAAGGATGGTGAGGGAAGGTTGTATGACATTGGTGAACAAGTCAGCGTTGGAACGCGGAGCCAGCTCGTAAGTGACAGCACCGGTGTTGTTGTTCACATAGCGCATGGCAATACCTGTGACACTGCAAGTTGCCCCGGCAGATAGTGTCGTGTCAAGCGTCCTGAAATTATTGTAGAGTGTGATGGTGTCCCCGTTTTGGACAAGTCGGATGCTGTTGCCTTGTGTGCCAGGGACGTAGGTTTCACCTTCGAGGAATGTCACATTGTCCAGTGTCACCAGATTGTAGGCGTATTGTTCAAAGTTGGCTTTCAGCTGGTTGGCGGTAATGTCCAAAGCCGTCACAGTGCCTCCGGGAACCGCTGTGAGCGTGCCTTGTGGGATGAATTCGGGGAGGTTTTGGTAAGTGGTGTATGTGCCGACGAGTGTTCCTTGGAACACATCGCCAGTTTGGAAGTCCAAAGTGTTGCCGGATTCGTAGAGCAATAAACCACCCGTGGCATCTTGCAGATACAGGTTGTTGTTGCCCCTTTGGGCTGTCACCACCACATTGCCTGTGATTTGGTACAGCTGTGAATTGTCAGCGGCACCGGCCGTCTTGAAGGCGGCAATGTCGGCCACCGGCACTGGGAAGGTGTAGGTGGCGGTGGCTTGGAGGCTGGTATCACTGCCTGCCACGGCAATGGCTTTGACCGTGGTGGTGCTGGAAATCGTCAGAGGAGTGCTGTACACCTGGCCGCTGACAGACGGATTGCTGTTGTCGGTGGTGTAGAGAATTGTGGCCCCGGCTGTGGCACAGCTGATGGCCACCGTCTGTGGGGTGGTGTATAACCCGGCAGGGACGGAAAAGGTTGGTGTGGCCACCGTTATGGCACCCAATTCCACATATTTGTAGATGGCGACAAGGTTGGAAACAGAACTGCCGCTTGTGTAGCAACTGAAAATCTTGGGGTTGTTGCTGTTGTTAAAACGCATGTGGGTCCTGTCCGTCTCGGTGGTCTGTGCAATTACAGTGGTCTGACCGTTGGCATCCATCGATATTTGGAAGGAACACCGGCTGTCCAGGGTGGTTTTGGTACGGAGAAAGTTGTTCCCTGATGTGGCACCGGCTGCTCCGGCCGCATAGAGGTATCCCGAACCGGTCTGGAAAGCGAAGGTGCCGGCGCTGACGCCAGCCTCCAAGGTCATAATCTGCACGTCACTGGTGATGGCGGCAATGTCGCCGCTCTTGGTGATGGCAGTGGCCGTACGGTTGTTGCTCTGCTGTGTGGTGCTAAGGGCAAAATCGTAGTCGGCAGCGACGATGATGACACTGTCACCCACGCTCAGCGAACTGACGTTCGTGACCTTCTGCCAACCCTTTTCTGCGAAACCGTTGTTCGCCACAAGCAGGAATAGAGCCACCATAACTGCGGTGACCTCACAGTTCAAAATGTGTAATAAACGATTGTTTTTCATAACATTGTTTTTTAATATTGTAATTCTATATGTTCCATTCTTAATTCATTTCTATATGTTCCATTCTTAATTCTCTAACCCCTACTTGCTCGCCTCCCGGTAGCTCAACACCGCCCCCGTGTTCACAATGACCGCCATGACGGACAGGGCCACGGTCTCGCGTATCATGCTCTCGAACCCGCTTCCCTTCAATATGATTTTCTTGATGACTTCTATGTAGAAGGACATGGGGTTCGCGTAATTGATGACATGGGCCCATTCGGGCATCCCCTCCGTGGGCGTGAACACACCGCTCAACAGCACGAACACGATGAACAGGAAGAGCACGATGAACATCGACTGCAGCTGGTTCTCGGACACACTGGAGATGAAAAAGCCCAAGCCTAACATCACGAACAGGTAGATGGCGGTCAGGCCCAGCAGCAGCGGCAGGCTGCCCTGGACCGAGATGCCGAACACGAACTTCATGATGATGAGGCCGATGATGAACTCGGTCATGCCCAAAAGCCAGAACGGGATCATCTTGCCTAAAAGGAACTGCCACTTCCGGATAGGTGTGACGTTCACCTGCTCAATGGTGCCGATTTCCTTCTCGCGCACGAGGTTCAGGGCGGTGACGTAGCATCCGATCAGCGTGACAAGAATCACCAGGATGCCGGGTACGATGAGGTTCTTGTAGTTCATCTGCTCGTTGTACCAGTAGATGTTGGAGATGTTGAGCCGGATGGGTACCGGCGGTGTGACCGTCTGTGCGGGCATGACGGTGGTGGAATTGAATCGCTGGGACCCCTCTGGGGAGCGCGGTGTGCCGGTGCTTTGCTTGGAGGATTGCTGCGCCATGACTGCCGACCGATTGGACGGGGTGTGCGCGGCGGCGAAATCCTGCATGTACCCGCCGATAATCTCCTGCACATACCCGGTGCCGATGCCGGCCTTCACGCTGTTGATGGCGTTGGCCGTGATGGCAATCTGGGCGCTTTCGTTGTTGTACAGGTGGGCCTCGAAATCGTGAGGTATCTCAATCAGCAGGTCTATCTTGTCATGCTTCATCAGGTTGTCCGCCTGCCGCTTGTTGTCGAGTATGCCCTTGGACACGAATATGTCGGAGGAGTTGAAGCTGTGGATGATGTCGCCGGAGGTCTGCGAGCGGTCGTTGTCGATGAAGGCGATGTTCAGCACCTTGATCTCATAGTCGGCGCAGAACGGGAATATCAGGAACTCCACCAGCGGGGCCACCACGAGGATGCTCAGCAGCAGGGGGTTGCGGAACACCTGGAGGAACTCTTTCTTTATCAGTATCAATATCGTCCGCATGGCTAATTCCTTTTATCTAAACGTGAAATGCTGAAGGCGATGAACACGACGGCCATCCCGAATAAAATGAGCAGGTACGGCCAGATGTCGAAGAACCCGGAACCCTTGATCATCACATCCTTGATGGCTAAGATAAACCACTTGGCCGGGAATATGTTGGCCGCCACCTGGAACACCGTGGGCATGCTGTTCAGCGGGAACAGGAAGCCGGACAGGAGCACGGTGGGCAGGAACAGCCCCATCATGGTGATCATCATCGCGTCCACCTGCGTGTGGCTGATGGAGGAGATGAGCATCCCGAACGAGGCCGCCGTGAACATGAAGATGATGCAGAGGAACAGCAGCAGGAGCAGGCTTCCGTTGATGGGCATCCGGAAGACGGTCACGCTGATGATCAGGATGGCGATGGTGCTGATGAAGGAGAGGATCATATAGGGGATGACCTTCCCGATGATGATATAGACCTTCTTGACCGGCGTGATCATGAGCATGCTCATGGTGCCCGTCTCCTTCTCGCGGGCAAGCGTGATGGAGCTCAGCAGGGCCGTGACCAGAACCATAATCAGGGTGATGATGCCCGGCACGAACATATAGACGCTGCTCGACTCGGGGTTGTAGAGCATCTTGACGGTGATGTCGAACTGGGGGGTGCGGGAGATCCTGTCGTTGTAGTCGGCGGTGTAGCCCTGCACCACGGCCCGTACGTAGTTGTTCAGGATGGAGGCCACGTTCATGTCGGACACGTCATTGATGACCTGCAGCGTAGCAGAACCTTCTTTGGAAAGGTTTTCCTCGAAATTAGGCGGAATGATGATTGCCAGTTTGATGCCCTTGTTCTTGAAGTCGTTGTCAATCTCCAACTCGTTGTGAGGGTAGGAGACCAACTGAAAATAGCCGGAGGCGGATAGCCGGTTGACCAGAGTCTTGGATTGTGTGTCTTTCGACTGGTCCAGAACGGATATCTTCGCGTTGCGGATGTCGGTGCTGATCGTGAAGCCGAAGAGGAGTACCAGAGCGATGGGCATGGCGAGCACCAGGGCCAAGGTAATGGTGTCCCGGAAGATGTGGATGAACTCCTTTTTCAATATCATGCGCAACTCTTTCATCTTCGGGGCCTATCTTTTTACAAACTTGACAAATACATCGTTGATGGAATCCACTTCCATTTTCTTCTTCAGCTCATCGGGCGTGCCGATGAGTTTGATTTGTCCTTCGGACATGATGGAAATGCGGTTGCAGTACTCCGCCTCGTCCATATAGTGGGTGGTGACCAGTATGGTGACACCCTTGGAGGCGGCTGTGTAAATGAGCTTCCAAAACTCACGGCGCACGATGGGGTCCACACCGGAGGTGGGCTCGTCCAGGAACACGATTCTCGGGTTGTGCAGGATGGCCGTCGCGAAAGCCAATTTCTGCTTCCACCCCAGCGGGATGGAGGCGACCAGGGTGTTGGCCTGCTTCTCCATGTCCAGTTCCCGCAGGTTGTCCATGATACGTTCTTTCAGTTCTTTGCGGGGAATTTTGTAAATGGTGCCGAACAACTGCATGTTCTCAAAGACCGTCAGGTCGCCGTAAAGGGAGAACCTCTGGCTCATGTAGCCGATGTTGCGCTTGATAAGCTTCGACTGCGTCAGGATGTCGTAGCCCGCGATGGTCGCCGTGCCCGACGAGGGCAGCAGCAGCCCGCTCATCATCTTGATGGCGGTGGTCTTGCCCGCGCCGTTAGCGCCCAGGAAACCGAAGATCTCCCCCTCCCGCACCTCGAAAGAGATGTGGTCCACAGCGGTGAAATCCCCGAACTGCTTGGTCAATTGGTTGGCTTCTATGCTGTTCATTGCTCTAAGGCCGGGTGTCTTTTGCGGTTACGATTTCTATGAAGCAGTCCTCAATGGTGGGCGGGATGGCCGTAATCTCCCCGTGCGGCTGCCGCTCGTCCTCCAGGAACTTCAGGAACTTCGGCATGGCGGTCTCCATGTCCTCATAAAAGGCGATGTGGCAGTACTCGCCGTAAGGGTAGTAGTTGCAGCGCAGCTCGCACCGGTCCAGCGCCTGCAGCAGGGAGAATATGTTCTCGCTCTTGAACGTGTAGAGTTTCCCCTTGAAATTGCCGATGACGGTCTGCGGGGTGTTGACGCCTATGATCTGTCCGTTCTGGATCATCGCGATCCGGTCGCAGCGGGTGGCCTCGTCCATGTACGGGGTGGAGACCAGGACGGTGATGTTCTGCTCGCGGATGGACCGGAGGATGTCCCAGAACTCCTTGCGCGACACGGGGTCCACGCCGGTGGTCGGCTCATCGAGGAACAGCACGCGCGGGCGGTGTATCAGGGCGCAGCACAACGCTAATTTCTGCTTCATGCCCCCGGAGAGCTTGCCCGCCTTGCGGTCCTTGAACGGCGCGATCTGCCTCCAGATGGGCTCTATAAGCCCCATGTTCTCCCCAATGTCGCTCTTGTACATCACCGCGAAGAAGTTGAGGTTCTCCTGCACGCTCAGGTCAGGGTACAGGGAGAACGTGCCGGGCAGATAGCCGATGATCTGGCGCACGGACTTGTAGTCGCGGATGACATCCATGCCGAAAACGCCAAGCTCCCCCGAATCGGGAAGCAGCAGGGTGGTCAGGATGTTGAACAGCGTCGATTTGCCCGCGCCATCCGGGCCCACCAGACCGAAAACCTCACCCTCCTCCACGTCAAGATTGATGTTCTTCAGGGCTTCAATCTTGCCGCTGTAGGTCTTGTTTACTCCTTTGATGCTGATGGCGCTCACGATATAAAAGGGTGAAAGGTGAAAGGGGAAAGGTGAAAGGTGAAAGGGGAAAGGTGAAAGGTGAAAGGGGAAAGGGGAAAGGGTGAAAGGTGAAAGGGGAAAGGGGAAAGGGTGAAAGGTGAAAGGTGGTTGTACGTTATTGGAAATCAACTAAATGCCAATAGCCAATAGCCAATAGCCAATGGCCATTGGCCAGCGGTTACTTGAAAATCACATCCCCCGGCATGCCGATCTTGGCGGATCCGTCGTTCTTGAAGCTGACTTTCACGGCATACACCAGGTTCACACGCTCGTCCTTGGTCTGGATCATCTTGGGGGTGAACTCGGCTTTCGGCGAGATCCAGCTCACCTTGCCGTCCAGCTTGATGGCTTTCCCGTTCTTGTTGTCTAAACGCACGACGGCCTTCTGCCCCAATTTCACCGAGGCCAGGGCGTCTTCCGTGATATAGACTTTGATGAACATGTTCGTCAGGTCGGCCATCTTGAACAGGGGCTTCCCCTGGTACGCCAGCTCGTTCTCCTCGATGTATTTGTTGATGATGGTGCCGGTTATGGGCGCCTTGATGTGGCAGCTCTCCAGGGCGTGCTGCAGCTGCTGCAGTTGGAACCGCATGGCCTCCACCTCTTCCAGCAAAGACTGGTCCTGGGTGGAGAGCGTGGACTTGGTGGCGGCCAGTTGGCTCCGGGTGATGTTTATCTCCGCCTGTATGTCGTCCATTTGCTTGGTGGAGGCGGCGTTGGCCTCAATCAGGTTGTGTACGCGCTGCTTCTCCTTCTCCAGGGTGGCGAGCTTGTCCTCCAGGACCCGGATCTGCGAGCCGGTGTTCGGGCGGCGCGCCAGCACCGCGTTGATGGAGGACTCCAGCTGCTTGATTTGGAGGTAGGTTTGGAAGGTGTCGATGCAGCCCAGATTGTCCCCCTCCTCGTAGGTCTCGCCCTCTTGGATGTCAAACGATAGCATCTTGCCATTGCTTTCCGAGGAGACGATGATTTCCGTGGCCTCGCACACGCCGTATGCGTCCGCGTCGCCCTTGTTCTTCCGGCATCCGGAAGGGACAATCATGCAGGCTGACAAAAGAAGACAGATCCCTATTTTGGCCGGATTCAGGTAAGCGTAGTTCATTTTCATATCTGTTTTTTTAGACAAGGCAATAGTTATACTGTTGATTAATCGTATTTTAAACTGCAACATAACAGGAAATCCCGTTAAGGCCGCAAAGATAGTTTTTTTTGATTAATAAACAACAGGTTGTTAAAAACGGCGTGTGGGGAGTGTCAGAGCATCGGAAGCCCCAGCAAGGATGCGAACAGCGATCCCAGATAAGTGCCTATGGCATAGCCCACCAGCCCGATGGCGATGCCGCTGATGAGCACCTTGCGGTTGCCGAGCGCCTCCACGACGGGCGGCACGAACGGCGGCGAGCACAGCAGGCTGATGTGCCCCACCGTGAACAGGTCGCCGCTCACCTTGAAGATGCGGCAGAAGAGCAGGTGCAGCACAATGGAGGTGACCATCACAAACAGGATGAACCACATGATGACAAGCGAGGAACTGTCAATTTTGGTGAGGTCGAACATGGAGGCGACCACCACGCTGAAGATGAGGATGAAGAACATGCCCAGCTCGAATGTCTTGGGCAGCTCCCGGATTTTCCGGCTGAAGGAGGCGATGATGGCCAGCGTCGTGATGGTGAGGATGACGACCAACTCGTTGATCTTGCCGACGATGAGAAGCGAGAGCGCCACGCCCACGCCGAGCATCGCGATGGAGAGCAGCAGCCCGAGCATCATCCTGCCGAATGTCTTCCGCCGCAACATGCCGTGGTAGTTCTCGAAGGTGCTCTCCGCCACGGCGGCAGAGTCCTCACGGTCGTCCATGGAGGTCTCGTCCTTGAAGGGCAGGAACTTGCGGAACAGCTTGTAGCCGCCGGCCAGGATGAAGACGATGAACGGCAGGGTGACAATCTCCTCAAAGGCGAGGGTGATGCTGATGGTGTTCGGGTCGGCTTGTACCATCTGGCCCAGCGCGGCGAAATTCAGCGTGCCGCCCGTGTAAATGCCGGTCATCATCACGGCCACCTTCTTGAACTCCTCGGTGGAGCCGAAGTCCTGCGTGCGGAAGATGAAGTAGCCGGCCACCAGGGCGATGATGACGGACAGGACGCCGCCCACTAACACGGCCAGCGTCTTGGGCAGCGACTTGGTCCAGAGCTTGAAGTCGGAGTTGAACAGCATGAGCGGGATAGCAATAGGCACGCATACGTTCATCAGGCCTTTCTGCACGGAGGAGAGAAGCTCCGCGCCCGCCCCGCCGTCAGCGGGCAGGAAGCCGAACGCCGTGTTGAGCAGGGCGATGACGATGCCGACGGCGTACGCCAGGATGACGGTGCCGATCTTCTGGGCCCAGCGGTGCCGGTTGAACACCAGAATAATCAGTACCGGGAAGAGAAAATAACCTGCAATTAGTAAATATGTGCTGATCATAGAGTTTGGTATGGGTTGAACAGTTAAAAAAGCTTGCAAAAGTACAGAAAAATTTTGAATCACAGGTCGTTTTGCGGAGGCAGATGGCGTTCCGCCGGCATTGGCATTCTCCGGGGCGGATGGATTGTCGGGCGCCCCAGGCGCGGATGCGCAGGGACTCGAATGTTCACAGGGAGAAAAGAATAATGCGTGGGAACCGAAGAACTTTTGTATTTTTGCCGCCCTAAATCAACGAATGACATGGATACCGTCCCCATTTACTGCATAACCCTCAACAAAGTGCTGGAGGTGCCCTACGGCGTCCCGCTGCGGGATCTCATAGGCACCCACCCGATCCGGCTGACGACCGACGTGCTGGGCGCGCTGGTGAACAACAAGGTGCGTGACCTGACATACCGAATCCACAAGCCCGCCATCATCGACTTTTTCGACTACTCCTCCACCTACGGGCACGACATGTACGTGCGGTCCCTCTATTTCCTGCTCTGCAAGGCCGTGGACGACCTGATGCCCCGGAGCGTAAAGCTCCACATCAAGCACTCCATCTCCGGCGGGCGCTACTGCACCATCACCGACATGGACGGTCCTCTGACCAGGGAGCTTGTCTCCAAACTTTACCGGCGGATGCGCCAGCTGGCGGACCAGGACATCCCCTTCGAGCGTGTGGGCATGATCACCTCCGACGCCATCCGGCTCTTCCAGGACCACGGGCTTGAGGACAAGTACGAGCTGTTCAAGGACCGCGACCGGATTTTCACGTCCGTCTATAAATTGGGCGACACGGTGAACTACTATTACGGCTTCATGGTGCCCTCCACAGGCTATCTCAAGATGTTCGGGCTGGAGAAGTATGAGAGTGGGATGCTGCTGAAGGTGCCCTCCTCCAAGAACATCAACGTCCTGCCCAAAACCCGCGCCATGCCCAAACTCTTCTCCATCTACCAGCAAAACAAGGAATGGGCGGAGCAGATGGGCGTGCCGCACGTGTCGGACATGAACCGGCTGGTTGACGAGAACAAGGCGCTGGACACCATCCTCATGGCGGAGGCCTTCCAGGAGAAGCGGATTGCCTCGGTGGCCGAGGCCATTCGCGCGCGCGGGGATGTGAAGATGGTGCTCATCAGCGGGCCGTCAAGCTCAGGCAAGACCACCACGTGCAAGCGCCTCTCCGTGCAGCTCGGGGTGCTCGGCTACCATCCCGTGCAGATCTCCGTCGATGACTTCTTCGTGGAACGGGAGGAGACACCGAAGGACAAGAACGGCAAGTACGACTTCGAGGCCCTGGAGGCCGTGGACCTCCCCCTGTTCAACAGGACGCTGGCGGATCTCATTGATGGGAAGCGCGTCGAACTCCCGACGTTCGACTTCTCCCGGGGCACCAAGCTGTGGACGGGCAAGTCCATCCAGCTGGACGAGAAGTCCGTCATGGTGATAGAGGGCATACACTGCCTGAACCCCAAGCTTACCGAGCAGGTGCCCGACGAGGTGAAGTTCAAGATTTTCGTCTCCGCGCTCACCTGCATTTCCATCGACCGCCAGAACCCGATCCCGACCACGGACAACCGTCTGCTCAGAAGGATTGTGAGGGACTACAACTACCGGGGGTACTCGGCGGTGGACACGCTGCGCCGCTGGCGCAGCGTGCGCAACGGCGAGGAGAAGAACATCTTCCCGTTCCAGGAGAACGCCGATGAGATGATCAACACGTCGCTCATCTTCGAGCTCGGCGTCCTGAAACCCTACGCGACCGCCATCCTGAGCAAGGTGCCCGAAACATGCGTGGAATACGCCGAGGCGACACGCCTGCTCAAGTTCCTGTCGTTCTTCAAGACCATTCCCGAGAACACAATACCGGGCACCTCCATCCTGCGGGAGTTTGTCGGCGGCAGCAAATTCAACTACTGATGATCGCGCTGGTCGGTTCCGGGAACGTGGCCTCATGGGTGGCCTACAGGCTGGCGGGCTCAAGGGAGTTTGCCATCGGGCAGGTCTATAGCCGCCAGATAGCCCATGCGCGCGCGCTGGCGGACCGGATTGGCGCGGAGGCCTTCGATGACCTTCGCCGGCTGGACCCCGCATGCGACGTGTTCCTGTTCGCGCTTCGCGACGACGCCTACCCCGGCGTCCTGCGCGACATCCCCTTCCGGATGCCCCTTGCCCTGCACACGGCCGGCTCTGTGCCGCAGCGCGTCCTGGAACCCTATGCGGACAGCTACGGGGTGGTCTATCCCCTGCAGACCCTCTCCCGGACGATGGACTTCTCGACGGTCCGGGTGCCGCTTTGCGTGGAGGGCGACCGCCTCGGCGAGGCGGCGGACAAGGCG
>FLNW01000040.1_pt1 | contig 11463 bp, 7 predicted proteins | sample 1140371 | NCBI WGS metagenome assembly FLNW01 (sample SAMEA3878170, study PRJEB12797) | bioreactor metagenome | biome: Moose rumen | place: Sweden | collected 2011-10
CGACAGGCCGCCAGCAACCCGCTGTCCGACCTGGGGGCGCTCATCCGCTATGCGCACCTGTACGGCTCCAAAGTGCATGTCACCGTCAACACGCTGCTGTTTGATGACGAATTGGAGGAGGCCCGAAAGCTGGTATGGCAGTTGTATGAGATGGGTGCGGATGCCTTGATTATCCAGGATTTGGGAATCCTTAAGATGGACTTGCCGCCCATCGCGCTGCACGCCAGCACGCAGTGCCACAACCATTCTTTGGAGAGAGTCCGGATGTTGGAGCAGGCGGGTTTCAAACGCGCTATCCTGGCCCGTGAAATGGACTTAGACACCATTCGGGACATTCGGGAGAACTCTTCCATTGAGCTGGAAACTTTCGTACACGGCGCGTTGTGCGTGTGCTACAGCGGCCAATGCTATATCAGCCGCATGATGACGGGTCGCAGCGGGAATAGGGGAGAGTGTGCCCAGATTTGCCGCACACTGTTTGATTTGCAGGATGCCCATGGCAAGACACTGCTCAAAGACAAGCATCTGCTCTCGTTGCGTGACATGAACCGCTCGGCTTATCTGGCGGATTTGATGGATGCCGGCGTGGTTTCGTTCAAGGTGGAAGGACGGCTGAAAGACGAGAACTATGTGAAGAATATCACGGCCTACTACCGGCGGATTTTGGACCAAATTTTGTCCGGGAAACCGGATTTGGTGAAATCTGGCAGCGGCCAGACCACCATTTTCTTTGAGCCAGACCCCAAGAAGACCTTCAATCGGGGCTATACGTCCTATTTTGTAGCCGGCCAGCGCGAGAAGATGGCCTCATTTGACACGCCCAAAGCCATGGGGCGCAGAATCGGGATGCTGCGGCAGGATGACAGGGGCCAGCTGCTGTATGAGGGCGGCGAGACGATTGTCAACGGCGACGGGCTTTGCTTTGTGAATAAAAACGGCGAGTTGGAAGGATTCTTTGTAAATGGCGTTTCCGGCAAGCGGATCATTTCGCACAAGCCCTTGTCTGAGTTCAAGCAGGTGGATTTGTACCGGAATGTGGATAAGGATTTTGAGAAAAAACTGGAGGGTAAGAGTGCCGAGCGCAAGATTGCAGTGGATATGGTCTTTTCGGAAACAGAAAATGGATTTTGCCTTTTGTTGAAAGATGAAGATGGAGTAGGAATATCGGTTTCTACAGAAATTGAAAAAACACCTGCCCACAAGCCGGAAATGGCCGACGGACAGTTGCGTGCCTCCCTGTCAAAGTTAGGGAACACGCCTTTTCGGTTGCGCGATTTGGATGTGCAGGCCTCAGGTTTTTTCTTGCCCACATCTTTCCTCAATAAATTGAGAACCGAAGCTGCCGAAAAGCTGTCGGCGGCCCGGATAGAGCGTTTCCTGCCGAAGGACAGCCCGTTAGCCTATAAACCTGTCCGCATGTTGGAATCCGCCGACTACAAACGCAATATCACCAACGAGTTACACCGTGTCGTGTATGAGGATTTCGGCGCGAAACAGATTGAATACGGACTTGACAAGGCACAAGATTACAATGGCAAGGAGCTGATGGTGTGCAAATATTGCCTGCGCTACGAATTGGGATTGTGCAGCAAGAACAAGGATGTCCGAAAAGTGGCCTATCCGCTTTATATCACCAACGGCAAGCACAAATTCCAACTGCAATTCGACTGCAGGAATTGCGAGATGAAAGTGGTATGGTCCCCCAAAAAACAATAGACCAACCTCCTCACTTCTCATTCCTCATTTCTCATTCCTCATCACCACATCCCGTCGAACACGGTCCAGATGTAGTCTCCTAACCTCCAGGCTTCGTCCACGGCTGTGTTGCCGCAGTGGTTGGTGAAGTCGGTGAGTGTTCGGATGGCCTCGTCGCGTTTGCCGGCCTGGAGGAGTTCCAGCGCTTTCTTTTCGGTGTGGAGGCGCTCGTCAATGAAGCGGCGTTGCAGCGGTCGCCACACGTTGTCGATGACCACGTGCATGTCGCCCCAGCGTTGGCAGGCGATGGTGCCTACGCGGTTGAAGCCCCACCAGGCGGCATCCTTGCTGAACCCGGTGATGCGGCCGTCGGTCTTGTAGGTTGCCGGCAGGTCGGTGACATTGGCGTAAATGGGCACATAGATGGAGGAGGCCACGTTATCAAGGGCAAACCAGCACAGGGCGCCCACCTCGTCAGGCAGGTTGGCTCGGCATTGGATAATGGTGGCATACACGGTGAAATGCACGGCAATGTTGCGCTCGCCCAGTTCGTTCCAGCCGCCGTTGACGCGGAAGAGGTTCAGCTCGTCGCGTTTCATGAAGGGATTGGCCATGGGGGAGATTACTTGTTTCCCGTCCTTGTCGGCTACGGTCAGCGTCTTGCGCATGTCGTAGGGCGTGCCTTCGTAGTAGTCTTTGAACACGGACATCATCTTCTCGATGGTTACCAGTGTGTCGGGTTTCACGGAGAAGGGGTAGTTTTCGGAGTTGGGGTCGAGGTGCAGCGACGGGGCCAGCAGGTCGAACACGCGCCACTCGCGTCGGCGGCAGGCCATCATCGTGCGGGTGCCGGGTGCGTAGGCGTAGGCGAACTGGAAGGTCGATTTGCCATCCCACCAGCCGTTCTCCTTAGCTAAAGAATAGACATTGTCGGAGGCCATGAAGTAGTCTTTGTCCTTGAGGTTGATTTCGCGTATGGTGGAGGCGTTGGCGTTGACGGCCACATGGTCGTCGGGCACGCGCTGGGCGGCCCACACCGCGCCCACCTTGCCCTTGCCGGGGCCTAAAATCTCCAAGTGCCACACCTCGTTCTTGTCGGCGATGGTAAGGCACTCGCCGGCGTCAATCCAGCCATGCTGTTTCAGAAGCTCACCCGCCATTTGGATGGCCTGGCGCGCCGTGGAACAGCGCTGCACCATCAGCATACACAATCTCTGGCAGTCGATAAGGCCGCTGTCGGATTTCAACTCTGCGCGTCCGCCAAAGGTTGATTCGCCAATGGCCAGCTGTTTCTCGTTTACGCATGGGTAGGCAGTGTTCAGAAATTGGAAAGTGTGTGCCGCCTGGTCGATTTCTCCTACAGGAACATTCTCATAACGGGCCATCGTACCGGGCTCCTGCTTGGCCCATTGCCTTTTGTATAGAGTCTGTTTTTCCCCGGCTGCGTGGTCCATGGCAGGCTCCACCAGGATGTTGGTGCGCGAGCGGTGACTGTCGTCGGTGTGCGAGGTCATCACGGAACCGTCCGCAGAGGCACGCTTGCCCACGGTGATGGAGGTACACTCCATGCCCTCCGTAATCGGATCAATGTTGTTCTGTGCAAAACTGGAAAATGCTACGAATAGAAGAGATAAGGTGAAGATAAAGTGTTTTTTCATATACGAAACAAGTTCAAAGTTCAAAGTTCAAAGTTCAAAGTTCAAAGTTCAATAGCCGCTTGCAAAAGTACGACAAATTTTCATATCTTTGCCCCACGTAATCCGTTAACCTCATTTACCAACTTCATCTAACATGAACGGCGACCCTCGCTTATACGATCTTCTGGGACAACTGCACATTGATTTCGAATACCTTGAGCATCCGGCGGCCCCGACCATTGAGATTGCCAAGCAGTACTGGGAGGGCCACGATGCCAAGCACTGCAAGAACCTCTTCTTCCGCAACCACAAGGGCAACCGCCACTATCTGGTGCTGCTCGACTGCGACCAGAACATGAACATCCACGACATCGAGCACAAACTGCACCAGGGCAAGCTCAGCTTTGCTTCGGAGCCCCGCCTGATGAGATATTTGGGTGTGAAGCCCGGCTCGGTCACGCCCTTCGGGCTGATCAATGACACGGAGCATCATGTGCATGTCTTCATCGACCAAAAACTACGGGAGGCCGAAAAGGTGAGTTTTCATCCGTGTATTAATACAGCCTCTCTCATCATCAAAAGGGAAGACCTTATCCGTTTTCTGGATTATCAGACTAATACGTATGAATGGATAGAGTTATATTAGGGCGTTTAGCATTTTTCCGCTGAAAAGCTCTCGTCCGTCGTCTTGTGCGGATGGGGGGACTCGAACCCCCACGGCTCTCGCCACCAGATCCTAAGTCTGGCGCGGCTACCATTACGCCACATCCGCGTTTTTTTTGAGGGCGCAAAGATACAAAAAAAGTCGGGTGTTCGGAAGGGGCGCCGCGTCCGGAGTCCTATTCTTTGACGAATTTTTTGGACCAGGAGGACCTGCCGTCCGTGGCTCTTATGACATATACGCCGGCGGGGAGGCGGCTGACGCTGACGGCGTTCTCCCCGGACTTGAGCCGGAAGTTCCGTATGCTGTTTCCTGCGGAGTCGAGGATGGACGCTTTCGCGTTCACCCCGGGGGTGGCAAGGAGAATGTGCAGCACGTCGTTGGCCGGGGTGGGGTAGAGGTACAGTCCGTTGTCCGCATCCAAGTCGTGGGTCGCGGCGGACGGTTCCCCCACGGCGAGGCAGTATTGTCCGGGCGAGAGGAGGTTGGTGGTGAGGTAACCGGCATAGGGGCTGCCCGTGCGCGTGGCGCGTACTACCTGCCACGGTTGTGCGGGGGTCGCCCGGTATAGTAGTTTGACGTTGGTCTCATCATATCCCTGCATCAGTTCGTGGTCTAACATGAAACTGTTGCCGCGCTGGTAGCGGAAGCGGCAGGTCCCTGCCGGAATGGTGTTGAGGGCCGTGTTGTAGGCCATCCCGATTGTCCAGTAGTGGGTCTGCGACATCCGGAATATGCCCTCCGGCAGCGATTCTGGCTGGTCGGGGGCCACGTAGTTGTGCTCCAGGCGAACCAAAATGGTGTCAGGGAAACTTTCCAATGTGATAGTACAGGCGGCATCCGTAGGCTCCCAATTGTCCCCGGAAATCATGGGCTTGGTGTAATCGAAAACAGCATCGTTCATTTTTTCAAAATAGTCCACCATGCCGAACATGGGGACGAAGGGCAATGTGACATCCACAGAGCCGTGTTCGCCCGAGAACATCGCGTCAGGCACGGTGTATAGTTCACGCTGGGCAGACGCGAAGGTGAGGTCCACGCGGTTGCTGTTGGCAAAATGGGTGGCGCCATAGAGCTTTTGGCGCAGATGTACGCGATATTGGCTGCCCTGGAGCGGCACGATGGAGTCGATGGAGAAGTGCAGGAACCCGGGTTGATGGACCCAGCCTTCGTAAAAATCAAGCAGGTTTAGTCCGCTGGTTTGCGAAAGATGCTGGAACAGCTGTTCGGAGGTGATGTTTTGGAAGGCATAGGCGTTCAGCGCGCTGCGCAGGCCGCTGAAAAACAGGCTGTCTCCCATGTAGTTGCGCAGCGAATGGATGACGGCAGAGCCTTTGTTATAGGAGTGCGCCCCGTAGGTATGGTCTTGCGGTACATTGTCCAATGCGTAAAGACCGCCTTCGTTTTTAGCCAGATTTTTCAGATTGTCGCGATGGTTGTCCCGTACGTGGTTCAGGTAGGCTTCCTGGCCTTGCAGAAGGCCGATGGTCATGGCTTCGGAGTATGCGGCGAACCCCTCGTTGAGCCACATCTCCTCGGCGCGGCCGCACGTGATGAGATCTCCGAACCAAAGATGGCACAACTCATGCGCATAAAGTGTCTCGTAGGTTGTATTGCCCGTGAAAGCGGAATGAGGGTACGCGATGTTGGTGGCGTGCTCCATGGCCCCGCCGGTGTAGTTCACGTCCACATACCCTACACGCGGCCAACGATAAGGGCCGAAGCACTGCTCGTACATTTGCAGCACCTCTTTCAGATGAAGAAAGGAACCGGCCACACGGTCAATAGTGCTGGGTTGGGCGTAAATATGGATAGGAATATCCGCTTCTATGCCATGGTAGAGATCCTCATATAGACGGTAGTCGCCCACGGCAACCGAGGCTAAATACACAGGGATAGGCTGTTCCAGTTCCCATGTCCAGACGTGGGTGCCGTCGGCCAGTGTTACCGAGTCTGTCAACATGCCGTCGCAGACGGCCATCTTGCCGGCCTCCGTGCGGATGTGCATGGTGTAGGTCGATTTGTCGGTGAAGAAATCCAAACAGGGAATCCAGCATCTTCCGAAACTGTGAGGCAGATAGGCAAAGGCCACGCCGATGTTGTAGCAATATTGCCCCACAAAATAAAACCCGCCGATGTAGGAGTCGCGTATAGGTGCGCCGTGGTAATAGACCCGCACGATGGCTGTGTCGCCAGTTTGCGAACTGTGCGGGATGGTGATTTTGTGGTTGGCGTGTGTGAAATTGGCGCTTTGCCCGTTTACCAATACGGAATCCACGGTCAACCCCTGCAAGTCCAGCACGTATGCGGGCAGGTTGTTCACCTTGCTCACCATGGTCAGGTCCACGTAGCCGTTGATAGTTTTGGCCGAGAAATCCAGGATGTCCAGATGAAGGTCATAATGGTCCACGTGCATGGAGTCGGTGCGGTCCTGGGCGCATACGCATAAGGCCCAGAGAGTTGCGATAATGAGGGCGAATGTTTTTTTCATGATGGCGGATTATATGCGTAGAGACGGTGTACACACCGTCTCTACAAGGAAACATCGGGGTTGTTATTTTGCGTTGCGGGCGCGGATCATGGCGCCGGTTTTGGCCTTGCCCACGCGGATGAAATCGACCAGCGGGCGGTTGGAGGGGCAGGAGAAGGAGCAGCTGCCGCACTCGATGCAGTTCATGATGCCGGCTTTCTCGCAGTCTTCGAGCCGTCCGCGTTCGGCGTAGGCGTGCAGCAGGTAGGGTTGCAGTCCCATGGGGCAGCCGGCCACGCACCTGCCGCAGCGCAGGCAGGGGTGGATCTCGCCGCGCTTGCTCTCCTTTTCGTTCATGAAGAGGAGGCTGCCCATGCCCTTGGCGATGTAGGCATCGAGGTTGGCGATGGCCTTGCCCATCATGGGGCCGCCGGAGATGATCTTGCCGGTGTCCTCAGGGATGCCTACGGCGTTGAGCACGTCGCGGATGGGGGTGCCGAGGCGCAGGCGGAAGATTTTGCACTGTTCGGCGGGTAACGATTTTCCAGAGACGGTGGTGTAGGCTTGTATGATGGGTTTGTTTTTCTGCACAGCTTGATACAGCACATACATGGTGGTGATGTTGTTCACGATGCAGCCCACGGAGATGGGCAGTGCGCCGTTGGGCACGCTGCGTCCGGTGATGGCCTTGATGAGCTGCTTTTCGGCCCCTTGCGGGTATTTCATCTTCAGCGGCTGCACCTCGATGTTGGTGAACTTCTTGCACATATCGACCAGGGCGGCGATGGCTCTGGGCTTGTTGGCCTCGATGCCGATGATGGCTTTCTCTGCGCCTGAGGCGATGAGTGCGATTTCAATGCCAATAAGGCACTGCTCGGTGCGCTCTAAAATCACGCGGTTGTCGGTGGAAATGTAGGGCTCGCACTCGGCGGCGTTCACAATCAGGTACTCGCACTTCTGCTCCGGTTTGAGCATATATTTGATATGGGTGGGGAAGCAGGCGCCGCCCAAGCCCACGATGCCGCGGTCTTTCATGCGGGCGATGATCTCCTCCTTGTTGAGCTTGATCTCGCGGATAATGTCGGGGGAGGTGTCGATGCTCTCGTCCCACTCGTCGCCCTCGCGGTCTATGACGATAGCAGGTTTCTTGTAGCCGGAGATGTCGGCAATCATGTCGATGCGGTTCACAGTGCCGGAGATGGGGGCGTGGATGTTGGCGCACATGAAGGTCTGTGCCTCGCCGATGAGCTGGCCCACTTTTACCTTGTCGCCTTTCTGGACGATGGGGGTGGCGGGCGCGCCGAGGTGCTGGGTCATATAGACCACGGCCTGGTCGGGCAGCGGGAAAGTATGGACGTCGGCCGAGTGGGCGAACTTGTTGGCCTCCGGATGCACGCCGCCCAGCCGGAAGGTTTTCCTTCCGAGTTTCCGGATTTCACGTTTCTGTTCTTTAGTCAGGATATGGATGCTCATGTATTGTGTGTTTGAAGGTACGGTGCGCACCGTATGTGGTTATGCTTTTGGGGAGGGTTGTCCGGCTTCGGCGGGCGCGGCCACGGGAGCCTTCTTTTCAGGGAAATTCACGGCCTGGATGGCGCCGGTGGGGCACTCGGCCACGCACTTGCGGCAGGCCTTGCACTTGGTGAAGTCGATGTAGGCGAGGTTGTCGGTGACGGTGATGGCCTCGAAGGGGCAGGCTTTGGCGCACTTGCCGCAGCCGATGCAGGCGGCCTTGCAGTTCTTGCGGGCCGCCGCGCCCTTCTCCTTGTTGTTGCAGGCCACGAACACGCGGCGGTTGTTCTTGCCCTTGTCGCGGATTTCGAGCACGCCGCGCGGGCAGGCTCTGGCGCAGGCCTTGCAGCCCACGCACAACGCTTCGTTCACATCGGGCAAGTGGGTGTCGGGGTTGATGTGGATGGCATCAAACTGGCAGGCGTCCACGCAGTCGCCGCAGCCCAGGCACCCGAACGGGCACGCGCTCTCGCCCGCGTACAGCGAGTGGGCGAAGGTACACGTGATAGCGGAGTCGTAGTTGACCTTGGCGGGGGCGTTCTCGCACGTGCCGTTGCAGCGCACCACGCACACCTGCGGGTCGCGCGCCTCGGCCTTGATGCCCAATATCGCCCCGATCTTGTCGTAATCGCCGCCGGGGCAGTAGGCCACGTTGAGGTCCATGGTCTTGACCATAGCCTCGGCCATGGCACGGCAGCCGGCGAAGCCGCAGCCGCCGCAGTTCGCGCCCGGAAGACACGCCTGCACCTCGTCAATGCGGGGGTCCTCCTCCACGTGGAAAACCTTGGATACAAAATACAGAATCACTGCCGCTATCATGCCAATCAGGCCTATCGTCAATGCGGCGTAAAGAATAGTTGCTGTCGTCACTGTTGTGATTATTTTAATTAGGACTGCAAAAATAATAAAAATCGGCGTGACATTCACATAATATCCGTATTTTTGCACGTTCATTTTTTGATGGACAAATATGGTAGAGGCGCAACACATTGCGCCTCTACAAAAATGTCAATTTATAAACCCAATATATATCATGTCAAATTTCGACCTTATCGTTATCGGAAGCGGCCCCGGCGGCTATGTGACGGCCATCCGCGCAAGTCAACTTAATATGAAAGTGGCCGTGGTGGAGCGTGCCGAGCTGGGTGGCATCTGCCTCAACTGGGGATGCATCCCGACCAAAGCCCTGCTGAAATCCGCGCAAGTGTTCAAATATATGTCGCACGCCGCCGAGTACGGCCTGCTGGTGGAAGGCGAAGTGAAACCCGACTTCGAGGCCGTGGTGAAACGCAGCCGCGGGGTGGCCGAGCAGATGAGCAAAGGTGTGCAATATCTGCTGAAAAAGAATAACGTTGAGGTAATCAACGGCTTCGGAAAACTGTTGCCCGATCATAAGGTGGAAGTGACCGCCCCTGACGGTAGTGTGACTGTATATGAGGCCGCTCATGTGATATTGGCCACAGGCGCCCGCTCGCGCAGCCTGCCCAACGTGCCGCAGGACGGCAAGAAGATTATCGGCTACCGCGAGGCGCTTACGTTGCCGCAACTGCCGGAAACGATGGTCGTGATGGGCTCCGGTGCCATAGGCAGCGAGCTGGCCTACTTCTACGCCACCATGGGCACGAAGGTGACCATCGTGGAGTACATGCCGCGCCTGGTGCCTGTGGAGGATGACGACATCGCCGCCACCCTGGCCCGCTGCTTCCGCAAGGCCGGCATCAAGACGTTGACCGCCGCCGCGGTGGAGAAAGTGGAGCTTGTGGGCGACCATTGCATGGTGACCGTGAAAGATGCCAAAGGGAAAATTACGGAGATTGAGTGCGACATTGTCCTTTCCGCTGTGGGTGTGGCCACCAATATCGAAGGCATCGGCCTGGAGGAATGCGGTGTGCGGACCGAACGCGGTAAGGTGGTGGTGGACGACTTCTACCGCACTAACGTGGAGGGCGTGTATGCCATCGGCGACATTGTGCATGGACCCGCCCTGGCGCACGTGGCCTCCCACGAGGCTGAGGTCTGTGTGGAGAAAATCGCCGGCCTCGACCCCGAACCCGTTGACTACGGCAATATCCCCGGCTGCACCTACACCACGCCCGAGATTGCTTCGGTGGGGCTCACCGAGCGCGCCTGCGTGGAGCAGGGCAGGGAAGTGCTCGTCGGCAAATTCCCGTTCACCGCTTCGGGCAAGGCCACGGCCGCTGGCAGTCGCGACGGTCTGGTGAAGGTGATCTTCGACAAGAACACCGGCGAGTGGCTCGGCTGCCACCTCATCGGCGACAATGTGACCGAGATGATTGCCGGAGCCGTGATGGCCCGCCGCAAGAAGATGACCGGCGAGGAGGTCATCCGCTCCGTGTTCCCGCACCCCACCATGTCGGAGGCCATCATGGAGGCCGCCGCCGACGCGTACAAGGAGTGCGTGCATTTGTAGTCTATAGATTAGAGATTAGGGATTAGGGATTGGGGATTGGGGATGGAAGATATTCTTTATTATGCTGAAAAGAGTTTTTGTGACGCTGATGTTGGTTTGTGCAATGGCTGTGTCTTTTGCGCAGAGAGACACCTTGGCAAATGGGACACCGGTCAGAATCACCGACAAGACTTGGGCTGACCGCGGTTTCGACTTCTACATTGCCGGCGGGATGCTTTTTGGTGACAAGTTCAACGCCAATTACTACAATGGCAGCAAACGGAACGAGAACAACCTCAATTTTGTCATGGGCAACCAGTACTGGTACGAGGCGTGGCAGCAGACCGTGTCGGAGTATTACCCCCACATCAGCATCAACGACCAGATATACGTGAACGACCCTGCTGATTTTGACTGGAACCTGCGCTATAAATTGAGCCTGATGGTGAGCCTTGGTGCGCGCTACAAGTTGGGCGGGGGCTGGGCCCTGGCGCTCTCGTACTCGTTCAGCCGGATGACCACCTCCACGCATGTGCTTCTGAGCGCCAACACGGTTACCGGCAATACCACAAAGCAGCCCGTGGTGGCCATGGTGGGCAAGGAGGACCGTTCCATGATTGACCTGTCGGCCTCGTATCTGTTCAGCCAAGTGAGTCCTGTTGCGAAGCCGTTTGTGGAGCTGGGACTGCAGTTCAATTATGCCAAGGTCAAGTCGTTCGACGCCACCCTGCTGGACCAGAACGGCCATGCGGTGGGCACCACCTACTCGCTGCTCAACATCTACGACAACCAGGGCTACTATCCGGGCGCGCAAACCTACGACTACATCTTCGGCGGGCCGGGCTTCGGCTTCTCCGGGGCGGCAGGCCTGAAGATTGTTTGCGGCAAATATGTCTCCATCGATCCTACCTTCTACTGCTATTTTGGACGTTTGGGAATATATCAGGGAAAGAACGTGGCAGGCGAGAACAAATTCACCTTCAATTGCGGGGCGCAGATTCGTATCGTCATGAACGACTTTTTCTTCTCCTCAAGGAAATAGACCCGCCCCCTTTTTATTAAAAGTCACCTGTTTACA
>FLNW01000042.1_pt1 | contig 11374 bp, 11 predicted proteins | sample 1140371 | NCBI WGS metagenome assembly FLNW01 (sample SAMEA3878170, study PRJEB12797) | bioreactor metagenome | biome: Moose rumen | place: Sweden | collected 2011-10
CGGGCGATTCCGTATCCGCCGAAATGTTTCTCACAAAGACGCGCCAGGCGGCCTGCCGTGATATTCCCGACAGAAGCCAGCACAATGTTGTCGAGCGTGTAGTTCCGCGCGATGAAGTCCAGTATCCCCTTCCGGGTCATCCCCATCACGCTTTTCTTTGTCCCCAGGATATTCTTCCCTAAAGGATGGCCGCTGAAGACCAGGTCCTCAAAGTCGTCGAATATCAGCTCCGCCGGGGTGTCCTTATAATAGTTGATTTCCTCCAGCACCACGGTTTTCTCCTTCTCCAGCTCCTTTTCGGGGAAAGTGGCATGGAAGAAGATGTCGGACAGCAGCTCCACCGCCCTCGGGTATTCTTGGGAAAGAAAAGAGGAGTGGAACCAGGTCTCCTCCTTGGAGGTGCTGGCGTTCAGGTCGCCGCCCACGGCCTCCATTCGGCGGATGACATGGTAGGCGTTCCGTTTCTCGGTGCCCTTGAAGATGGTATGCTCCACGAAATGTGCCAGGCCCATCTGATCTGCCGATTCGTCGCGGGTGCCGGCGTTCACCAGGATTCCAAAGTGTGAGATGGGGGAGGATGTTTCCTTATGGATGAGGCGAAGACCGTTGCGCAGTCTTACAATATCGTGCGGCATTGCTCAATCGTGACCTTTTGAATCGTGTTGATGGCTTTTTCGTCATAGGGGATGGAAACACGGATGTAGTTGTCGGTGAAGCCGCAGAGATGGTCCTCCACCAGCTCGGCCTCCACTAACACGGGGCGTGTCTGCCCCTCGCACTGCTGGTAGAAGGCGGTCTTCTTGGCGTGTGAGAGTTCCAGGAGGCGGTCGGTGCGCTCGCTCTTCACATCCTCCGGCACCTGGTCTTCCATCATGTTTGCCGAGGTGCGGGGGCGTCGTGAGTAGGTGAACACGTGCATGTAGCTGACGGGCAGCTCCTCCAGGAATCTATAGGTCTCCTCAAAGTCCTCCTCCGTCTCGCCCGGGAATCCGGTGATCACGTCGCAGGCGATGCAGGCGTCCGGCATCAGCTTCCGGATAAGGCCCACTTTGTCGGCGTAATCGGACGCCTTGTAGCGGCGGCGCATCAGCCCGAGTATGCGGTCGCAGCCGGATTGCAGCGGGATATGGAAATGGGGCATCAGCATCGGGCTCCTGGCCACCAGCCTGATGATGTCGTCCGAAAGCAGGTCCGGCTCCACGGAGGAGATGCGCACACGCTCCATGAGATTCTGCTTCACGATGGCTTTGAGCAGCTTGAGGAGGTTCTCGTCGGTGCCGCGCCCGAAGTCTCCCACGTTCACGCCCGTGAGGTTCACCTCGTGGACACCTTCCTCGTGGAGTTTCCGGATGTTGTTCAGCACATTCCCGATGGTGTCGCTCCGGCTCTTGCCGCGCGCGATCCACACGGTGCAGTAGGTGCAGTGGTTGTTGCATCCGTCCTGGATTTTCAGGAACGAGCGGGTGCGGTCGTGTACGGAGTAGGCGTCGAAATAGGCGGGCGCGGGCGGGATGTCCCGCTGCATCAGATAATCGACCACCGCCATCTTGTTCTGGCTTCCGAACACCTTGATCACGCCGGACCAGCGTTCCAGCAGGTCGGGCTTCAGGGCGCTGTAGCAGCCCACCACCACAATGGAGGCCAGCGGATTGTCGCGGTGCAGCTTGGAGGCCAGGTTGCGCGTCTTCTTCTCCGCGGAGCCGGTCACGGCGCAGCTGTTGACGATGATGACTTCCGGAATGCCTCCCTGGTTCCATCCGTTCTCCACCAACTTGGCGGCGATGGCGGCGGATTCACTGAAGTTCAACTTGCATCCTAATGTGTGGATTTCGAAATTTCTCATATTGGTGAAGTGTTATTTTTTCTGACTATGGTAAGGGGGGTAATCCAACGAGTAGTGCAGGCCCCGGCTCTCCTTGCGGTCCATGGCATGTCGGATGATCAGGTAGCCCACGTTGATCAGGTTCCTCAGCTCGCAGATCTCCGGTGACAGGACGGACTTCTTGTACAAGTCCTCGGTCTCGCGGTAGAGTATCTCCAGGCGGTCGAAGGCGCGCTGCAGGCGCAGGTCGGAGCGCACTATGCCCACGTAGCTGCTCATAATGGTCTGCAGCTCTTTCCGTGACTGCGTGATCAGCACCATCTCCTCGTTGAGCACCGTGCCGTCGCTGTTCCAGTCGGGCACGTCGTGGCAGAACGGGATGGCCGGCAGGGTCTGCATGGCCTTGATGCAGGCGCGATGCGAGAACACGAGGGCCTCGAGCAGCGAGTTGGACGCCAGGCGGTTGGCGCCATGCAGACCGGTGGAGGCGCACTCGCCGGAGGCGTAGAGGTTCCGTATGGAGGTCGTCCCCCACTCGTCGGTCCGGATGCCGCCGCAGGAGTAGTGGGCCACCGGCACCACGGGGATCATCTCCTTGGTGATGTCGATGCCGACGCTGAGGCATTTTGCGTAGATGTTGGGGAAATGCTCGAAAATCTCCTGTCGCGGAATCAGGGTGGCGTCCAGGAACACGTGGTCCACGCCCTGGCGTTTCATTTCCGTGTCGATGGCACGGGCCACGATGTCGCGTGGCGCGAGCGAGCCACGCCCGTCGTACTTGTCCACAAAGGGGGTCCCGGCGGCGTCCTTCAGGACGGCTCCCGCACCGCGCATGGCCTCCGTAATCAGGAACGACGGCGACTCCTTGGGGTTGTATAGGGAGGTGGGGTGGAACTGCACGAACTCCATGCCGCGCACGGCGCCCTTGGCGCGATAGACCATGGCCACGCCGTCGCCGGTGGCGACCACGGGGTTGGTGGTGTGCTCATACACCATGCCCAGCCCGCCTGTGGCCATCATCGTGATCTTGGCCAGCACGGTGTCAACCTCCTTCGACTCGGGGTTATAGACGTACGCCCCGTAGCAGGTGATGTCTTGCGAGCGGCGCGTCACCTCCACGCCCAAGTGGTGCTGGGTGATGATCTCCAGCGCAATGCGGTTCTCGACAATATCGATGTTCTTATGCCGTTTCGCAGCCATAATGAGCTTTTCCTCTATCTCATAGCCGGTGATGTCCTTATGGTGCAGCACCCGGTATTCGGAGTGTCCGCCCTCCTTGGCAAGCGCGAAGCTGCCGTCTTTGTTCTTGTCGAAATCCACGCCCCACTCCACCAGTTCCATCACGCGCTCGGTGGCCTCACGGATGGTGATCTCCACAATCCTGCGGTCGGAGAGCTCATCGCCGGCCACCATCGTGTCCTGGATGTGCTTCTCGTAGGTGTCGGGCTGATAGACCACAGAAGCTATGCCTCCCTGCGCGTAGCGGGTGGAGCCGTCGTCCATCCGGGCCTTCGTCACCATAAGCACCTTGCCGAAATTGGCGGCCTTGAGGGCGAACGTAAGCCCCGCCACGCCGGAGCCAATCACCAGAAAATCAACTTCTTTGCGCATTTTAAGGTATAATTTTTGCGCGGCAAAGATACAAAAATCGTACGACATTAAAAAATTAAATTTTCAATGCCCACAAAGTCCATCTGGCCTGTGTTCTCAAATTGCCCCGTCACAAAAAAAAAGCAGACCCTCGAATGAGAGCCTGCTCTGTAACGGAACCGTAATCGGTGAGGATTACTCGCCGATCTGACGGCGGATGAAGGCGGTGCATTCGAGCTCCTTGTCGTTGGCGTGGATGTAGTCGCGGACATTCTGTTTGCCGTCGCCACCCATAACCAGAACTTGGTACATCAGAGTGCTTTCCTTGAAGAACTTCACCAGACGTCCTTGGGCAATTTGTTGGATCTGGGCCTCATTGAGGTTGGCGGCCTTCTTGGCGGCTTCCTCTTCCTTGATCTTGCGAGCAAGGTTGGCCTGTTCTTCGGTAATCCAACCCTTTGCCATGTTGGAGTTGATGTGATCCTCGCTATCGACGTGGGCGGGGTTGATGCCGGCCTTGTTCAGGGCGGCGTCAACGGCCTTGTTAATCAGTTCAAGACGGGTCTTCTCGACGGCCACGGCGAGCTCGCGGTCCTTCACTTCTTGTGGGATAGCGTTCTCATCGAGTGCGAGCGGATTCATGGCGGTGATGTGAAGAGCCACATTGTGAGCGGCGGCCTTCGCATTGTCGTCGTTCTTGTTGAAGCCCACGAGCGTGGCCTTGTGGTTGCCCATGTGGATGTAAGCCTCCACGTAGGGGGCCTCCAGCACGTCATAGTGGGGGAGTTCGATCTTCTCGCCGGTCTTGCCTGTCAGCTCGGTCAGTTTCTCGGTCACGGTCATGCCGTCCACACTCATGGCGAGGAGCTCGTCACGGGTGTTGATGTTGGCGGCCATGGCCTTGTCGAGGAGGGTGTCCACGAAGTTCACGAACTCCTCGCCCTTGGCCACGAAGTCGGTCTCGCAAGCCACGAGGAGCATGAAGCCCTTGGTATGGTCGGCGTTGGTCCTGGCGACCAGGCGGCCCTCGTTAGACTCGCGGTCGGCGCGCTTGGCGGCCACTTTCTGTCCCTTCTTGCGGAGGATGTCGATGGCTTTCTCGAAATCGCCGTCTGCCTCAACCAAGGCTTTCTTGCAGTCCATCATACCGATACCGGTCTGTTGTCTCAATTTATTTACATCAGCAGCTGTTATTGCCATAGTTTTAGGTTCTAAAAGGTTAATACTAAATTATTTTTCGGCTGGGCGGCGGGTTCTTCTGCGTCTGCCGTCGCCGGATTCGGGGGTCTCCTCCCCGCTCGTCTCCACGTTCTCGGCCTCCTCCTCGGCCTGGGCCTCCTTGTTCATGGCGCGCTCGTCAAGGCCTTCCTTGACGGCCTCGCAGATGGCCTTCAATATGACGGTGATGGACTTGGACGCGTCGTCGTTTGCCGGGATCGGGTAGTCCACCAGGCGCGGGTCGGAGTTGGTGTCCACGATGGCGAAAGTGGGGATGGCGAGCTTGCGGGCCTCGGCCAGGGCGATGTGCTCTTTCATCACATCCACGATGAAGACGGCGGCCGGGAGGCGGGACAGGTCGGAAATGGAGCCGAGGTTCTTCTCCAGTTTGGCGCGCTCGCGCTGGATTTGCAGTCGCTCGCGTTTGGAGATGTTGTTGAACTGGTCGCTCTCGATCAGGCGGTCGATGTCGCTCATCTTCTTGACGGCCTTGCGGATGGTGAAAAAGTTGGTCAGCATACCGCCGGGCCAGCGCTCGGTGACGTACGGCATGCCGATTTCCTTGACCATGGCGGAGACGGTTTCCTTGGCCTGTTTCTTGGTGGCCACGAAGAGGATCTTGCGGCCGGACTTGGCGATTTGCTTGGCGGCGTTGGCGGCCTCGTCGATCTTGTCCATCGTCTTGTAGAGGTCGATGATGTGGATGCCGTTTTTCTCCATGAAGATGTAGGGGGCCATGGCCGGGTTCCATTTTCTCTTAAGGTGTCCGAAATGACAACCTGCGTCTAATAATTCTTCAAATTGTACTCTTGACATTTTTAATTTTTTAATTGTTTACATTCTTTAAGACAACCGTGGGGTAGTTCGGGTAGAAATCCCCACAGTTTCGATACTAAACAGGGTTTCGTCAGATATACGTGAACACTAACGTTTGCTGAACTGGAATCTCTTGCGGGCCTTGGGCTGGCCGGGTTTCTTGCGCTCGACCATACGCGGGTCGCGGCGGAGGAAGCCCTGCGCCTTCATGGCGTGGCGGAGCTCAGGGTTGATTTCGACAAGAGCCTTGGCGATGGCCATGAAGGCGCAGGGCTCGCAGGGCCTCGGCCTGGCCGGTGACACCGCCGCCGTCCAGGTTGGCCTTGATGTCGTACTGGCCCATCACCTCAGCCAGCTGGAGGGGCTGCTCAACCTTGTACTGCAGGGTGGGCACGCAAAAATATTCCTTGTAATCACGGTTGTTGACCATGATTTGGCCGCTGCCGCTCTTCATGTACAGGCGGGCAACTGCGGTTTTTCTTCTGCCTAATGTATTGATTACTTCCATGTCGCTTATTTGAGGTCTTTAACATTGATTAACTTGGGTTGCTGCGCTTCGTGCGGGTGGTTGGGGCCACAGTAGATGTGGAGGTTGCGGTACAGCTGCGCGCCGAGCTTGTTCTTCGGGAGCATGCCCTTGATGGCATGTTCGAGGATGCGCTCCGGGTATTTCCGCATGACCTCCTTCGGGGTGGCGAAACGCTGCCCGCCGGGATAGGTGGTGTGGTGGACATACTCCTTGTCCGTCCATTTGTTGCCGGTGAACCGCACCTTCTCCGCATTGATGATGACCACATTGTCACCACAGTCGAAGCTGGGCGTGTAATACGGCTTGTGCTTGCCCTTCAGAATGCGGGCCACGGCGGTGGCCAGGCGTCCGACCACCATCTCCTGCGCATCAATTAAGACCCACTCTTTCTTGACGATCTCTTTGTTCGCCGAAATTGTTTTGTAACTTACTGCATCCATTTTTCAGTTTGTTGTTTTGTGTTTTTGAGGGATGTCTTCACCCACAACCCTCTGGTTACTAATTAATTTTCCTTTACTAACATTCAGGACAATAATCGGTTTTTTAAGGTCGGCAAAAATACACTTTTTTTGAAACCAACAAACTGTATATGAATATTTTTTATATTTTGTACGTTTTGACCTTTGATTTAGGCCTTTCCCCCTCGCCGTTGTCGGGGACGTCCGGCGCGCCGCGCCGTGGCGGGAGCACCTCCAACTGATAGTCCGGGGACGACACGGTCTTGTACGCCCCCATGTCATAGTCGTAATAGGTGTAGGTGGCCCCGGGGATCCGGAACGTGCCTTCGGAACGCGGGATGAGCGTGTAGCGGAACGTCTTGGATCCCGACACCCTGTCGTTCCGGGCCGAGATGCTTCCGGTTATGCGCGGATAGGTGACATCGCAGTCGGCGGGGAAATCGATGCCCAAGTCCTCCGCCGCGATATGGTGCAGGTTGCCGGTGCCGGAGACGGTCACCACCAGCGTGACCGGCTCGTTGACGCGCGTCCCCGTCTTGTTCATGTTGGAGCTGATGGTGAAGTTGCCGACCACCTCGGTCTTGTCCGATCGCGTGCCCGGCAGAGCCTTCACCTTCAAGGTCAGCTCGTTGGAGGTCACCGTCACGTCCTTGCGGCGGGTGGTGCTGATGCTGCCCCAGAACGGGTCCCTCACCGTGGCGGGCACGCTGACCCGCAACGCGAGCGTGAGCTTCGGCACGGTGAGCTTGCCGGTCCTCGTCGGATATACCGCCGTCTGCTTCACCACAAAGACGCTGTAGGACTTGCCGTTGACCGTCTCGGAGCTCTCCACGGCGCGGTTCGACAGGTCTAACGGCTCCAGCCACATGTCGCCCGTGCTTGAGAAGCTGGCCCGCTCGATGGCGTACCTCCGGTACTCCTGTCTCACATACAGCTTGTGCGTCACCACAACGCCCTCGCCCTGATAAGCTTCCAATTGCGACGAAGTGGCTTTTATGAAGATGTCGTCCTTGCCTATCTTGTCGTCAATCTGCACCTTGTCCTGCTTCTGTCGCTGTTGCGGCTGCTCACGCGAGCCGAAGGGCCAGCCGAACTCCGGCATCTGGAATTCCCAATTGAACCAGCCGTCGCTGGAGCGTCCGTCCTCCTGCGGGGTCACTTTCGGGGCCTTCACCACCTTCACAACCACGTAGTTGCTCTTCACCACACGCCCGTCTATGGAGACGGACACGCCCGGTATGGTGAACTCTCCCTCTTTGTTTCCCATCAGGTAATAGGTATAAGTATAAGTTGTGTTTTGCTCCACTTTTCCGTTCATCATGGAGATGGATGTGCTGGAGCCCATGCTGGGTCCGCTCACCAACTCGAACTTACCGAAGTCGGAGGAGATGACTTCGCCGCGCCCGTCGGTTGACACCGTGTATTTGAACTGCTGGCCCACGGCCACCTCCGCCGGGGCGGAGGCCTTGCAGGACTCTTCCTGCTGCGCCTGTGCCGACACGCATAGTGACAAGACAGACATCAGCACCATGACACTTCCGCATACCATATTATTCATAGCTCTTGATTTTTTTTTTGCGGTACACTAACGGCGAGCGCCCAAAAATATTGCACGCCGGAAAGAAAACGGGGCGGCTTTCCGCCGCCCCGCAAACGCGTCTTATTTCAGGTCGAACCCGAACTCGTCGCCGGGCCTCTTCTCCACGGGTTTCTTCCCATACCTCAGGACAATCATGTTCCTGGAGCCTCGAAGCGTGATGCGTTCGTGATCCACCCACAGCGCTGTACCCTCACGCAACCCGGCCACGGTCATCTGCTGGTTCACCGCCAGATACTCGTTGATACGCACCTGTCGGGTCTCGCCGCCATGACGGATGGCGTCGTTAATGTCCTGCGGGTACGGGTCTATGTAATGTGGATTAATCTGGAACGGCACCAGGTCGAGGCATTTGAAGCTCGCCGGCATCACGATGGGCATGTCGTTGGTGGTACACAGGGTCGGGCAGGCCACATTGGAGCCTGCGCTCCACCCGATATAGGGGGTACCCTCCATCACCTTGCGGCGTATGGGCTCGATGAGCTTGTTGCGATGCAGTTCGGCTACCAGATGGAACGTGTTGCCTCCTCCCACCATAATCATCCTGGCCTTGTTGATGAGGGCCACCGGATCCTTCGCCGTGTGGACGGACACTATCTTTTTCCTGAACTGGTCGAAGACCTTCTGCACGCGCCCGGTGTAGGAGTCGTAGCTTTTGGGATAGACCTCGCCGCCCACATCGACCCCCGCGTACGGGATGAACACGATTTCAGAGGCGGACTTTTGGATGAACTCCTTGATCAGGGGTGTACACCAGCCCAGATAGGGCTCCTGATAATTGGTGGAATTGCTGATAAGTAACAGTTTCATATTGGGATTTGTTTGGTAATCATTAAAAAACTCACTCCCCACTCCTCATTCCTCACTCCTCACTCCTATACGCCCTCATCGTATTCTGCAGCAGGCAGGCCATGGTCATGGCGCCCACGCCGCCCGGCACGGGGGTGATGGCCGCACACTTCGGAGCCACCTCGTCAAATTTCACGTCGCCGCACACGCGGTAGCCGCCGGGCTGTGCCGGGTCGGGTACCCGGTGTATGCCCACGTCTATCACGATGGCGTTGTCCTTCACATAGTCGGCGGTGATCATCTCCGGCTGACCGATGGCCACGATGAGGATGTCGGCGCGCCGGCACACCCGCTTCAGATTTTTGGTGCGGCTGTGGCAGACCGTAACCGTGGCGTTTGCGTCCTTCTGCAACAGCATCATGGAGAGGGGTTTGCCCACAATATTGCTGCGTCCCAAAATCACGCACTCCTTGCCAGCAGTCTCAATGTTGCTGCGGCGCAGCAACTCCATCACGCCGTGCGGCGTGGCGGGCGCGTAGCACTCCTTGCCCAAAAGCAGATTGCCCATATTCACCGGGTGGAAGCAGTCCATGTCCTTGCGCGGGTCCACGTGCGCCACCACCTTGTCGATGGAGACCTGCTTCGGCAGCGGCATCTGGATGATATAGCCATCTACTTCTTCATCACTGTTCAGGAAGTCGATGGTGGCCAGAATGTCCTTTTCGGGCACATTGGTCGGGAACTTGTAGGCGGAGCAGATATAGCCCACTCCCTTGCACTGTTTCTCGATGCTGTTCACGTAGCTCAGCGCCGCCCCGTCCTCGCCCGCGATGACCACGGCCAAGTGTGGCGCGGGCTTCCCGTGGTCCAGCAAGGACTTCACCTCGGTCGCGATTTCTGTTTTGATTGTGGAGGCAATCGCCTTGCCATCTATGATTGTTGCCATACAAAAAGTTATTTTAAACTAAGAATTACGGTCGTCTGCCCGGGGCGTTCATGGCGCGTATGAGGTTCTTGGCCTTGCCGCTGTTCACCATCTTCATCATCTTACGGGTTTCCTCAAACTGCTTCATCAGACGGTTGACATCCTGGATGTCGCGTCCGCAGCCGTTGGCGATGCGCCGCCGGCGCGATCCGTTGATGATGTCGGGGTTGGCGCGTTCCTGGGGGGTCATGGACTGGATAATCACCTCCACGCCCTTGAACGCATTGTCGTCCAGGTCCATGTCCTTGACCACCTTGCCCATGCCCGGAATCATGGACATGAGGTCCTTGACGTTACCCATCTTCTTGATCTGCTGTATCTGGGCCATGAAGTCGTTGAAGTCGAACTGGTTCTTCGCGAGTTTTTTCTGCAGCTTGGCGGCTTCTTCCTCGTCGAACTGGTCTTGCGCCTTCTCAACGAAGGAGCGGATGTCGCCCATGCCGAGGATGCGCTCCGCGAGGCGGTCGGGGTGGAACACGTCGAGCGCCTCCATCTTCTCGCCTGTGCCGATGAACTTGATGGGCTTGTTGACCACCGCCTTGATGGTCAGCGCCGCGCCGCCACGGGTGTCGCCGTCCATTTTGGTGAGAATGACGCCGTCGAAGTTCAGCCTGTCGTTGAAGGCCTTGGCGGTGTTCACGGCATCCTGGCCGGTCATGGCGTCCACGACGAAGAGAATCTCATGCGGATGGACGGCGTCCTTGATGTTGCCGATCTCGTCCATCATCTCCTCATCGACGGCCAGGCGGCCGGCGGTGTCGATGATAACCACATCGTAGCCGTACTCCTTGGCATGCGCCACGCCGTTTTTGGCAATCTTGACCGGCTCCTTGCTGCCGTCTTCGGTATAGACGGGCACACCAATCTGCTCGCCCAGCACCTTCAGCTGGTCGATGGCGGCGGGGCGATACACGTCGCCGGCGACGAGTAACGGCTTTTTGTTACGCTTGTTTTTCAGTAAGTTAGCCAACTTGGCCGCGTGGGTGGTCTTACCTGAACCCTGCAGGCCCGACATGAGGATGATGGCGGGATTGGCCTTGAGGTTGACATCGACCGCGTCGCGGCCCATCAGGTCGATAAGCTCGTCATACGTGATTTTCACCATCAACTGGCTGGGCGACACGGCGTTCAGCACGTTCATGCCCAAGGCTTTCTTCTTCACGTCATCGGTGAAGTCCTTGGCAATCTTGTAGCTGACATCGGCATCCAAGAGGGCCTTGCGCACCTCCTTCATCGTCTCGGCCACATTGATTTCCGTGATGTGGCCCTGGCCTTTTATGATTTTAAACGCTCTTTCTAATCTGTCGGATAAATTCTCAAACATAGTCTCAAATATACGATTATCAACAACTAACAGCTGCGAGAATTCGCGGCGGCAAAGATACAAATTTTAGCGGTTATTCGGTCAATCGCCTGCATGTGTCTTAAACTGAAAAAAGTTGACACTTTTGGGAGCAATAACCCAAAGTGAAATAAGAGAAAAAACAAAGACAACGGCGCTGAGAGTGTACAATGAGGAGCTTGAACGCTTCGGGTGGCGCAAAGAAGCAATCAGCAAGTTCGTCTTCGA
>FLNW01000420.1_pt1 | contig 11360 bp, 11 predicted proteins | sample 1140371 | NCBI WGS metagenome assembly FLNW01 (sample SAMEA3878170, study PRJEB12797) | bioreactor metagenome | biome: Moose rumen | place: Sweden | collected 2011-10
CAAATGTATAAAATATTTATTATATATTGAGATTTAATCATGGACGAAAAACATAATATCGAAGCACTATATACACCGAATCAATATTACAAACTTTTAGCAAAATTTAATCAACTATTTAATCTTTTTAGATGCAAATTTTCTGATGAATTTGAGTTAAAATATTGAATAACAAATGGGGACGTGATTATGAATATAGAAAGATGAATCGTTACAGACGATTGCAAAATTTTTTGGGATTATCTATGAGCAGCTCACGAGAAAGTAGAAAAATTGAAAGGTGCACTTAAGGGCGAACAAAAATGCCGTTGTATAAAATTTATTTTTTCATCATGAAAAACTTTAACTATTTCTACAAATACATCTCCAAGCCATACTCCAGAATGAATAACTTGCTTGGATGCGTTATTTTTTAAGCTAAATGAATACGAACGCAAAACTTTTGATAGTCTATATATGGATATAAACAAATTTGAATATGAACATTTTCATTCTATAACACATCAAAAAGCCTTGTTTAAAGCAGAAGCTTCATCAGATTTACTAACAGCACTCAATGCAACAAAAGAATAATTAACAATTCTTGCTTTACAATGATTTTTCTGTATTTTATAATTGTATTTATGTAAGTTAATCAATAATGGACTGGAATCTTTTGGTACAAAAATTTTTGGAGAAAAATAATCAAATAAATCTATCTGCCATTCGTGATGAAGAATGAGTGAGAGTAAAGCATATTCAAGATAGTTTAGAATTAGAAAAAATAATTGACTGGAAAGAGTGAATGAAAATTGCAGATATTTGAACCGGAGGATGATTTCCTTTGATGCCTTTAGCAATTTCTCATCCCGAATGTAATTTTGTAGGAATCGACTCTGTAAGAAAGAAAACTATTGCAGTTTCAGAGATTTTGGAAGAATTGGGAGTAAAAAATGTAGAAATGATGCGAACCAGGATTGAAAATATCAAGAATCAGACTTTCGATTTGGTTATAGCTCGTGCAGTGGCTTATTCAGATAAATTAACAAATCGAGCTACTCCCCTAGTCAAAAAATGATGAAGGATTGCTTTGATGAAACAGGTAAACGATGAAGAAAAAAAAGTTTTGCTGAATATAGCAAAAAAGAAGAAATTAGTTTTGGAAGAGGAATATAACTATAAATTATTTGAGTGAGATATAGATAGAGTGATATATATTTTAAGAAAGTAAAAAAGTCTCCAAAAATTTGCATTCTTTATCAAAAGTGAGTATACTTGAAGGTGAAAATTTTATTCTTTGAGTATTATTCATGGCGACAAAAAAACAACAAACCACCAATTATAAGCAGATTTTTTGGTTGGTTTTATTAGTATTTTTAGGACTAGTAGCTCGATGGGGTTATCTAAAAATTTCTGATGTAGCTCTTCAAAAGAGAATTTCTTCTGTTCAAGAAAAAATTCAGCAGGAACAGGTACGTTTAAGGAGTTTTTCAGACAATCCATGATTTGATAAATTGCAGTACGTAAAAGAAATGGAAGCAAGCAACCATATGATGCCTTGGTCTGATCATGTGAATGCTATTATGGCAATTTTTGACGAATTATTGGCTGTTGATCGTTCTGATACATTCAATATTACATTCTCAGATTTCGAAATTACGTTAACTAACATCCGTTTACACGGATATGTGACAAATTTACGTATATTATATCAATGAGCTAATTGACAAACAGGTCTAATTACAAAATTCGAGGAATTAGACTTTTTGGATAATATCTCTATCAAAACCTATGAAAAATCCTCAGACAACTTAGGATATGAATTTGTTTTAACTGCTAATGTAATCAACAATGGAAAATAATGACATCATGAAAAGACTTTTGCAGGACAACGGTCAAGAACAAGCAAAAAAGTCTGTATCCACATCTAAATCTCAAAAAGATGAAGAGATGCACATCTCTAGAATTAGAGTAGTAACTGCAAAATATAAGGTTTACATTGTATTATTACTAATCTTTATTTGTATGTTACTTTTAGAATGGATCCCTGATATCAAGGATTCATACAATTCTAAGCAAAATGCTTTCAACCAAGTAAATTCTCAATTAGCATGAATCAGAAGCGATATTAGACAAGCAGAAGATGATATGCAATATTTATGAGAAATCAAAGACAATGAAAGCTCTCTCAAAACATGTTTAAATGAAAATGATAGAGAGACTTGTCTAAAATTACCAGAAAGCTGGATGGTATGAGAATGAACTGGGAAAAAATACGATTTCTCTGTGCCTTTATCTTATCTTCAATTACATTCTTTGTATAATAAAAAGATGCCAGTTGATGAAAAGAAGGTTCTTAAAAATCTGAATGAATATCTAATCAAACAATATATCTCGTGAGGTTCTAGAACTAGAGTGGGAGATATATTGAAAATATCTATTGGAGATCCTAATCCTGTTACAAGATGAGATACTCACTTCTTCCAAGTACCAGTAGATGTAACAATTGAATTTACAACAATTGGTGATTTAACTGGATTCTTGTACAATGTTGAAAAGAAAATGGTAACTGAATGAGAGGATCGTATCTTGTATAAGATTCAATCTGTTTCATACGATATCATTGCTAGCGATCAACCACAAATTACTGACATTAAAATGCTAGCTTACTACTATCATGATGAAAGATTTGAAAATATGGATGAAGAATCTGCTGAGCAATCAGCTCAAGATCAAAATAATTCTGACCAAAATACTGAATCTCAAGAGAGTACACAGCAAAATAGTAAATCAAATTCAGATTGATTCCTTAATAAGATTTTTAAGTCTTAAAATATTATAATTTAATTCATACTCATTTATAAAAATGACCGAAAAGACCCAAAAGGCAGAGTGATATGATTTAGATAAATTTATGAATAAAAGAAGTTTTGTAGACAAAATAATTGAATATTTCTTGGACTCATCAGACAAAACCAAGTTTTGAGGAAAAGATAAAATCCTTTTCTATAAAGAATTAGTTTATATGATGAAGGGTTGAGTTTCTCTCATGGAAACGATGAAAACAATCCAAAAAACATCAGACAATGCTGCCGTAAAAAGAGTTGCAAAACAGATATCAGATTATCTAGATAAAGGTAAAGAATTATCCTATGCCATAAATAGGTTACCTGAGTATTTCGATGAATGAGATGCTGCAATCATCAAGACATGAGAAGTGAGTGGAAATTTGCCTGATGTTTTACAGTCTCTAGCCGAGGAATATGCCTACCTTGATGATATCAAACAGAAATATATCTGAGCAATGATTTATCCAGCATCGTTGATAGTTATTTCTATCGTTGCTGTAATATACTTGTTTGGATTCGTACTTCCTGGAATCTTCGATACATTAAGTAGTTCTGTGGCTGAAATGCCAACAATTACAGCTGCTCTAAAATCTTTTTCAGACTTTATAGTTGCTTATTGGCAAAAGCTTATAATATTCATTATCTTGTGAGCTCTCCTATTATTCACATATGGAGCTACTGAAAAAGGTAAAAAGAAAATGTATAAAATCATGATAAACCTCCCTCTTGTCGGAAATATGACTAAATCATATTACCTCATCAAATGGGCTAGATACACGAAGTTGATGATTTCTAGTGGAATGGACTATGTAGATACTTTTAGACTTTTGCGTGATGTGCTAAAAATTCCTCTATATCAGACAATGATTGAGCAAGTTTTGGCAGATATCAGCCTATGAAAAAGTCTGTATGAACCAATAAGTGAACATACGGACATCATTCCGTCTAATGTGACTGTATTGATTAAGGTATGAGAAGAGACAGCCAATCTAGAAAATGCTATGCAAAACGTTATCGATATATATCAGGAAGAGCTAGATAATTCTATCAAGAATTTTTCTAAAGCCATCGAACCATTCATCCTGATTTTCGTGGGATGAATTGTATTGATGATTGCTCTCGGAGTATTTAGCCTAATATTTGCTGTAATGGATTCCGCTGGAATCTAGTCAGATTTTAATTGATTTGAATAATAACCAACCCATGATTCAAAAATTTAGAAATCAGAATATATCACACAATGCATTTACATTGATCGAAATGTTGATTGTTTTGATAGTTATGTGAATCATGCTAATGGTTACTTTATACCTATCCTGAGATCAGATTCAGAAAGTAAAAGATAAAACGGTAAAAGAATCCATTCTGGCGGAGATGCAATCTCGCTATTCTAGAAATTTATGATCATCAAGTTTTTCTGGGACAATTTACGATTATATGGATGTAACATTCTCATGATGAAGCAATGAAATTACATTTTCATACTATACTGGAAATAATAGCGAAGGAGATTCTGAAGCCTTTTTTACAAATCAATTTATAGATAAGTATACGGTAAAATATATAGTTCCTAACTATGACTTTAGTGGAATCCCTCAAAACCCGATTTCTGCTATTACTTTACAATATAAACCATACAAAATTTCATGTAAAATATGAAACGAAGAATATGATAACATTGTTATGGTTGCACGTGTGAATGATAGTAGAGATTATTGCTTTGAAATTAAAAAAGATAACTGTAGAATGATTGAGTTATCTGAAGAAAAATGTAAAATTTTAAAGGATTTAATTAATAATTAACCATTTAATAACACAAAAAACAACATGAAAAAGACTAAGGCATTTACATTACTAGAAACTCTGATTGTTATTATGGTTTTTTGTATTGGAATTTTGGTAGTTGTTCATGGACTATCTCAGACATTGAGAAATAAAGAGTATGCAAATACACAAATTAAATCAGCTTTCTTTGCTCGTGAATGAATTGAATTAGTATTTAATCTTCGCGATGCAAATTATCACAAAAAATTACCCTGGAATTGCATTTTTAATCACGTTGATGGTGAAATCAAAATCGAAATAGATAATGATGGAAATGAGATTAACAATTCAGCCTGTATCTGAAAACTTGAGCCATGAACTGTGCTAAAAATCAGCATGTGATCTGGAGAATATATTCATATTGAAAGTTCTGGCAGCATCCAAGATTTTACTGGAATGTTTAATGACTATCAGATTTATGCTCACACATGATTGAACTGACAAACTTGATTTCATTATGACTACACGTGAACAGAAGAAGAAAAAACATGATTTGCGAGATATTTAGTTGTTACATGAGTGAATGCCGACTGAACAACAATGATTGATAAAGAAAAATTACTAAAGGTAGAATCTCACGTATTATATCAAAAATGAGCCTTAACATGAGAAAAGGTAATGGAAACATTTATCTGAAATTATGAGTTTAAACAATAAATATTTTATATAGATTATTATAAAAAATTGTAATGAATAGGAAAACTAAGCTAAAATGATTTACCCTAGTAGAAATGCTAATCGTAATGGTTATCGTTGGAATTTTGGCTGTAGTTTTAACTGAATCTTATATTACAATTTCAAAAGTAGCACTAAGAGTAGAGCAAGAAAAGAATATTTCAGAAGAATCTCTGATTTTGACTCAGATTTTCCAGTCTATCGCTGATGAAGCAACTATTGATTATGATAAATATCAAATTTTGAATGAAAATGATTGATTCACCGATACTCTATACTTAACATGAGGTCAGCGATTTGGAACTAGCATTTATACGACTGGATGATGCTTAGAATTAGACTGAAACTTCCCAGCAAATGAAGATGGTACTTATCCTGACTATTCTGAGACAATTCAGAATGCAACGTGATGTGCACTTGTCCTAAGCAAAGAAACAGAAGGTGGCGAACCATCTATCACCCAGCTCACTACTCCTGGAAAGGTAATTACCTCAAAAGTTATGTTCAGAATTATTCCTTACGATACTGATGAAAACTATTTTTCTGATGAAAATGGTGAGAATATTGTTAATAATCTTCATCAGCCAGCATTCTGGATGTTTATTCATCTATATGCTATGCTATATCAGCCAACTGGTACTAATAAAATAGATCAGCCTTTGCAATTATTTTTTAATCTAAAGCTATAAGATGGAAAAGTTAATCTCAAAAATCAGAACTAAAAGATTAAAAGGTAATGTCTCATTGCTTGTGATTTTCGTATTGCTTGCAAGTAGTGTAATCGCTCTGCTCTCTATTAATCAAATCCAACGTTTGCTAACATACTGAAATATGACTTTCAATTATTTCAGATCTTTCTATCTAGCAAAAGCTGGAACTGAACTTGGACTGACTGAAGTATATTATCGCGAAGCTGGATTTGAACAGACTATAAATAGCTGAGATGTGATAGTAATAGAAAATTTAGTCTGAGCTTATTCAGGATTTAATCCATACTTCACTATGAATATCTCATGAAACTTCCAGCATTTAACAAATGACGTGAGGTATACAAATAATTGTGATGATGATAATAAAATTACACTCGGTACATGAGAATGAATTATGCTGTCTTTATTTAAAGATATAACAACTTGATTAGATAAGATATTAGATGAAAAAAGTATAATAGATGGGCTTAGCGATGATTATGTAACGAAAATTAACATGAATTTATGATGAAATTGACTCACATTCTGATTGTTTAGTTATAGCGATGAGTGAGATATGGAAAATATTATCGTTGAGACATCTAGTTCTAGCAATACTTTAAACAATTTCTTAAAAAAGAATATAACTAAAATACAATGAAATCGCAGATATCTAACAATTAAAAATTCGTGAAATGAAGCAGTAAGTTTCTGTATAACTGCAGGCGGAAAAGATATTCCATATTCAGATTCTTTAATAACAGTACGTGCAAATTACGGAGATATGGAAGTCTGACTCCAATCTGTAGTAAAGAAAGAGGTCCCTTCTTGGTCGCTAAATGTATTAGGTTCTTAAATTAAATATTGATTTTACTTTGATTTTACCTATCAATGATTTGATAGATTTTTTATTTTTTATTCAAATAAAAATGTCAAAAAAACTTTTGTTAATGAGCTTGTTGTCATTAAGTGTTATTTTATATGGATGTGGAACTCAAAACAGCAACGTAGATAGTAATGTTTGTGATGATGAAAATACATGTTCAAATGAAATTATCAACGAAGAACCACAAATTGAAGTAGGAAACGAAACTGCCACAAAAAGAACTACAAGCGAAATTGAATCTGATATAGAGTGATTTGATCAAGAGGCAGGTGAAATTCCTGTAGCTCAAGAGGCAAATTCAGAACCTATAACTGTATCTGGATGAGGTAGAGATATGTAATTTAAGATATCAGAATTTTAGGATTTTTCTCTTCCTATTTTACGGTATAAAATGGATTGAATATGCAATTCTATGATGAAGTGGAAATAAGTATTGAATCATGAAAATGATGAAATGGGCTCGCCAGTGGGAGAAGAGAAAGCTGAATCCCCTACTGATGACCAAATGGATGAGATGGTGGAAACGGAGGTTCCATTATTTTTCAGGCAAGCAAAGATGAAAGTACATTATTGGATTATAAGTACAAAAAAACATTCAAAGCAAAGAACTGAGAAGACTGAAGGACAAAGGATCAATACTGAGCAAATGCACCTGATTTGACTTTGATAGTACCAGTGGAGACGATGGTTAAGCATGCAGAAACTGGAAAAATATTACATCATTTCACACAAGACTGAGAAACTTGGAAGGCATTATCTGGATGAATTGGATGAAAGTGAAATATTCATTTCAAGGATGCTGTAAATCAATATCCAAACTTTTTCCTTTTATGAGAGCCTGGACAGAAATTAAATCTAATTTTGGAATTACAGCTGTTATGAGATGTATGATTAATTTGAAATCCTAGTGTTGGAAAATCTTCACTAATTAATTGTGCAGCATCCACAAAAGCTAAAGTAGCCGACTATCCTTTCACAACATTAGTACCAAATTTGTGAAGTGTATCAGTTTGAGATTATAAATTCAATATGGTAGATATTCCTTGATTAATAGAATGAGCAGCAGAATGAAAATGATTATGAAATGATTTTCTACGTCATGTGTTAAAAGCTAGAATTTTTGCAATGGTTATGGATATGTCTCGCTATGATGACGGAATAAAAGAGACTAATTGATTATTTGATGAAATCCGTATATATATTGAACAAAAATTCTTACAAGACGAAGATGAATATATGTTCACATTTGAAAAACAATGAGACTGAATAAATTTTAATGTATATGTAGAATGAGATTTATTCATGTCTAAAAGAGTTGTATTTGTACTAAACAAATATGATTTAATAAATGATGAAGAATTATTAGCTGAATATGAAAAATTATTAATTCAGATTTTTACTGATTATTTGAAAGAGCATTGATACAAAACCATACCTGAAGATTTAATAAGAAAAAATATATTTGTAACTTCCGCATGAACCTATTATTGAGTTTGAGAGTGGTGCCGTGGATTGGCAGATATATTGAAAGATATGCCAAAAGTTGAGATACCTACTGTCGAACCAAGAATCGCTTTTGAATTTGATGATGAGGAATGAGAAATGATTACAGATATTACAGAAGATGAAAAGGATTTTTTGGTGGATGAATGATATCTGGAACCTGCAGCTGCAAGATATACAAATATTTATGAAATCAAAAATGCTGAAATTTGTAGACTGGTTTTCATTACTCCATGGGGAAATGATGAAGCTGAAATGTGGTTTTGGAAGCAAATGGATCAAAAATGATATATAAATTTATTGGAGGAATTCTGAGCGAGAAAATGAGATGTACTCAAAATTAAGAGTTATTATGTCGGTCAGGATGATAAGTATATTATGTATTAGTTTTATATATTTTCAAATTGAGTTTTTATTCTTACTAAATTTATTATGAAAATCTGTCCATACTGTGAATCAGAATTATCGGATACTGCCAGAAAATGTAAATTTTGTTGAGAATGGGTTAATACAAGATTATTCAAAGGAAATAATAAATATTTATCAAATAATGAATTTATAGAATGTTTATGAAGATGAGCTGTAGAAATTGAAAAAATTGAGTATATTACAGATGAACAAGTTGATATTCTTTTTAATTCAAATTTATTTAATTCTTCATCTCTTGAATTAAATTGATTGAAAGAGATAACAAATTATCAATTAGAGAATTTGTCAAAATTTAAGTGACTATTGTTTTTAGATTGATTGAAAAAGCTTACAAATGAACAATGCGAAATTTTATCAAAATTTAAGTGAATTGAATTAAGTTTAAATTGATTAACCAATCTAACCGATGAACAATTTATTTTATTAACAAAACCTTTTGTGAATTCTATAGATAGTGTCGAAAACGAAAAAATTTTACATATCGAATGATTAGAAGAAATAACGGATAAACAAGCTGAATATTTTTCAAATTGTAGATGATATATTAGATTACTATCTTTAAAAAAAATAACAAATAAACAACTAGAACTATTTACCAAGTTTTGAGGAGACTACCTTTATTTTAAGATAAATGATAATAAAATAGAGATTAAAGAGACAATGATAGACTATTGGAACGAAATTTGATGTTATGTTGATTTACAAACAACTATATATTGATTAAGCTGAATAAAAAATGAACAACTTAAAATTTTGGTTGGTTGAGGTGGAATAGTCACAATAAAAACTGATAAAATTACAGATTCTCAGGCAACTATCATTTCCCATTTTTTATGAACTTATATTTTTTTGGAATGAACATCTATTACGGATATGCAAGCAGAAATCTTATCAAAATTTACATGAGAAAAACTTAGAATATCTTGAAATATTTCAGAGAAACAAAAAACAATTATGACTAAATATGATTTATATATCAATGATGATGAACAAGGGATTAATGATTATATTTTCGATAAAAGAATAGATGAAAATAATGACATAAATTGAAAAGGGGTAATTCATGTAAAATCTCATATCAATAACAAGACATTAAGACTCTTTTTCTTTGATACAGAAACTACATGAAAAGATCCTCATAACGAACAAATAATTCAATTTTGATGAATATATTGAATATATGATATGAATTTATGAAAATTTGAAGAAAAAGATAGAATAAATCAGTTAGTTAAACCTAGCAAAAAAATACCAGAAGAAGCATCAAAAGTACATTGATTATACAATAAAGATTTAGAAGAATATGGCTTTATTGATGAATATATTGATGAATTTTTATCATTTATTAAAAAGGCAGATTTTGTTGTATGACATAATGTTGAATATGATAAAACAGTTTTAATTGCTGAAACTAAAAGACTTAATATTCCTTTCGATTTTTCAAAAATAAAATGGATAGATACTATGAAGCCATGTGCATCATTAGTTCAAATCCCAGCACCTGAACGAAGTAAAGATAAGTATAAGTGGCCTAAATTAATGGAACTTCACAAATTTCTTTTTTGAAAAGAGTTTGAAGATGCTCATGATGCGATGGCTGATATAACAGCCACAAAGGACTGTTTTGTTGAATTGTGCAACAAATATAATTTTTATGAAAATTGAAAATTTAAAGAAGAAATTGAAAGATATCAAAATGAAAATAAGGGGGAAAATGTAACCAATGAAGAAATTAAACAAAAAGATATCTCGGAAATGCATAAAGAATTTCAAGAATTACAACATATTACGAATAAATTATGAGAAGCTCAGAGTAAAATAAAAAATGTAGAATGTGTATATAATAATGAGACATGAGATATACGATATAGAATTGATGGAGATTATTACAATGATAATGATATTGTTAATGTTGATGGATATGTTTTCTTAAAAAAATATGTTGTTGAATTCAATTGAAAACCATATATAAAATCTCACAATGATTTATATGAATTTCAAGATATTGAAGGTACCGATAAATTTAACTGAATCCCTAAAAAGTGAGCAAAATCGGTTGCAAAAAGAGTAATAACAGTATCATCATGAAAATTGATTTGATATTTTAAGCCTGAAGATGTTGTAGTTGTAGATTGATGATGATATTTTCCAAAAAAAGAAGCTATTAAAATTAAATTTAATGGTAAAGATTACTTTTTTAGAAGTGATGATGATTATGTCTTAAACAAATATCTAAAAAAAGATTGGAATGGTAATTTTTGTTTAAAGTCTAATTGTTCGATTATTGATGAAACGGATACAAAGTGATATTATTGGGTTAAATGCTCTTGAAGCATATTGGATAAAACAATAGTTCAATGGTTAATTTATTTGTGAATTCTCATAGCTTTATTTTATTTTTGAAATAGATAAATATTAATTGTTTACTAAACATCATTGTTATAGCAAACTTTATAGATACAAAAACTTTTCCCTCTTGAGATGTAAGGCTCGTAAGTCTGTCAAGCTATGGGGAATGTTTAAAAG
>FLNW01000421.1_pt1 | contig 11339 bp, 5 predicted proteins | sample 1140371 | NCBI WGS metagenome assembly FLNW01 (sample SAMEA3878170, study PRJEB12797) | bioreactor metagenome | biome: Moose rumen | place: Sweden | collected 2011-10
TTGTTTCTGGACATGCTCATTTAGCAGGGCATTTAGGAGTAGAATTTACACAAACACCATTGTGCAAACTAAAAGGTACAAAGCTGATTTTTGAGTTATATTTTTTGAAAATAAAAAATCACTCATTGAAGAGTGGTCTTTTATATGGTACCGGGAACAGGACTCGAACCTGCACACCGAATGGCACTTGGTTCTAAGCCAAGCATGTCTACCAATTCCATCATCCCGGCACGTCAAATTTTTCTATTTTCGGGACCTAGGATTCGAACCTAGAACCCCCAGATTCAGAGTCTGATGCTCTACCAATTAAGCTAGTCCCGACTGTCAAAATCTTTTTTTGGTTGCGGAGGATGGAATTGAACCACCTACCTTCGGGTTATGAGCCCGACGAGATACCGTTTCTCCACTCCGCAATGTATTTCTGGGGAACCAGGATTCGAACCTGGACAAACGGAGTCAAAGTCCGGTGTCCTACCTTTAGACGATTCCCCAATGTGTGGTATTTTGTAACTGCTGAGGAAGGGACTCGAACCCTCAAGCCATAAGGCATACGCACCTCAAGCGTACATGTATACCAGTTCCATCACCTCAGCATTATTATGCTGTGAGAATAGTATAATAATCTTCTGTGAAAAATCAAACAAAAATAAAAATAAGTTCATTCTGATTTATATTTTTTGGTAGGATATTAGGCCCTTTTTAGATATTGGGCAGCGGTAATTTCGAAGTCTAATAGTTGTCGGAATGGTCTACTGCTCTTTAATTTTTCCATAAAATTTCATCATGTGGTGAGTATGTATCATCTAAATCAGATAAGAGGATTATTTATGACAGAAGTTCATTCATCAGAAGCGAAAACAGGCAGGGTAGAATTTCGTAGGTCGTATTCGTTGTGTGAGTTCATATATTTTACCAAGAAACGATAAACTGCATTTATGGTATCGATGTCTGTAACCGATTCTGGTATGGCTCGTCATCGAATTCTGACTGGAGCTTCAGTATCTGAGAAGGGGAAGTTTAGTTTTTGTAATTCTATGAATTTGGATTCTTTGGTCTGAAAGTATGTCTGAACTATGTCTGCATCAGATAAAAATCCAAATCTCAATCAGGCTAAGTCATAAAGCTGAAAACATATAGAAGGAAAATTTTTACATTCAGGAATGTCGATTCTATTTTGGATTATATTTAGATTAGAGATATTATAATTTTCAAATGCGTTACTATTAACTCGAGCAGATAGAATTTCTTCGTTAGTTTTGTTGCGATAGGTAGTGAAATAGTGGAGTAATGCGTATCGCATAATATCTTGATATTCTCGAGAAAATCATTTATTGTAGTAGTCTTCATCCGTTATTCAGAAAAATATAGGGAAAGACATTGGTTTTTGAGGTTCTCGGTCATAGGCAAAATTTGATATATCTGAGAATCCAGTCAAGGTATATCATGGGAGCATGTACATTATCATTGGATCTGCAGCAAATGGCAGAAATGTAGTATCTCAATCCTGAATGATATCAAATACAAATTCATCAAATGCAGGTTTCAAACTTTTTTGAAAAGAAAAAGTCTGAACTTTAACGAATTCGTTCCAATCGTATGGAAATAGAACTATATCAGCATCTGAAAAGTTTTGATTTAAAAGATTGTCTCTATACTGATTCAAATCATTTATAAAAATAAAACTTACATGTATTTTTTCTCAACTATATAAATCACTGGCAAAATCTTTTCGTTCAGGAGTATAGAAATATTTTGGCATCATAAGTTTTATTTCAGTATATTCTTTTTCTGGTGTCTGATTTTCTCATGTGGTCGTGGTTGTCTCTGGTCCTTGCGTGTCTCAAGTATTGGTTAAAGTGCTTACGAATCATGTATCTGAGGATTGTGGTATCTGAACTTGTTCTGCTGGATTTTTGTTAGAATTTCATCCAAAAAATGACCAGATGATTAAACCTAGTCATCACACCATCATAACCAGGATTAAGAATGTTTCCTTTTTCATAGTTACGATTTAGAATATGGTAGTAAAACTTCTCAAAATCGATTCTGTGATGGTTGGTTTATATAGAACATTATTGATTTTGTAATCTCAAAAATTTCATTCGGTTTCTATGGTGAAATATTTATCAGATGCAATTGTGGGAGTTGATGAATTTTGTGGTATAAATTGTACATAATACTCTAAGTATGGATATCTTTTTCAAGGCTCTCATCATCATAATGCTAAATTTAATAAACTTAGCCTTAATTGTAAACTCTTATAATGATTATCATCAATGTTATTCGTTACATTTGTGAATATACCTTCAAAAGCCTTAGATCGTCAGGAAATTGCAGCATCTTGACGGCTAATTATCGTAGGTGAAGTTGATGATGTTGTTATAGGATTTCGTTGTTTTGAAAACTCAACTGTTTGGAGACCGGAATTATTCAAGAAACTTTCTCTAATGGCAGAATCTCTTTCTCAAGTTCAGGCTCAAAAAGCATCTTGTGTCGCGAATATAGTAAAAGGATAAGATAAGCCACCTGTGAAAAAACTTCATCTAATTTGCCAATCTACAATCGCATCATCTTTATATCATTCTTGCATTAAAGGTTTTGAGGCATCTAAATCACCAAATTTGTCTCTAACATAAGGAGGGAGTCTGAGAGCGACTTTAATTCATTTTAATTCTGTTTGTCTGCAGTCATTTTGTGAGGAACAATCTTTTTTATCATAAGGTCCATCCTCTAAGTTATCATAATATAATAGGAAAACTTCAGCATTCTCGTAGTCCATCATATTATAGTTTGGTGAATCTTCTGCAGAGAGTAGTTTCTCTGTATTTCCATTTCATGTCGCTGGTATTCTTTTCGCCCTAGAGTTTATTTTCCAGAAAATGGTTGACTTACTTGAAGCATCTTCAGAAAAATAAGAAAATCATGTTCATGCGGGCATTCGATCTGATGGTGATCATCATGTATTTTCGGATCGTATCCATCATCAGCTTCATACATATCATGGTTCACGTTGTCTGATTACTAGCTCTGCTCTTTCTGTGGCAGCTATTGCAGCATAACGTGCTTTATGGTAATTCTCAGTTTCTGTGAAATTTTGGTAAAAAACTAAAAAATTCGAATATAATGACCCCACAACGGCTGCTCATATGAGTATAAGTATGATAACCAGAGTTAATAGCATGTACTTATATTTTCAATCAGAATAAATTTTTTTTGTTTTAATCTTCTAAGCGAGGGGCTCCACAATTAGGGCAGTAAGCATAATTTTTGGAATATTTAGATTCACATTCACGGCATGTAGTATGCAGACTTTCTCCACATGATGTGCAGTACAGATTGTCGATATGATTAAATTCTCAGCAATTTTCACAGATTTGAGAGTCTTGAAATAATGTATCTCTTCGTGCTGTTTTGTCCCATTTATATCACTGTGGGCGAATAGCTATGTATAATAATATTCCAAATACAGGCGTAAATAATAATACTATAATAACCGATAATAATTGGAACCAGAATGAAGAACTACGGGCATTGGCATCCTTTATCACCCAGACTAGAGCAGATATCCAAATCAAAAATATAATAATAGCACTTCATAGTCGGATATCACTCTGAAATATCGATTGAAAAAATCATTCACCAGATGAAAAGGTATTTTCTATCATATCTCAAACGTTTTCATTTCATTCAATTAGGTTAATTGCAGCTTGAGCTAGTTCTCCAGTTTCCATGATTTCACAAAAAATATAAAATGTTTTTCAAACACCTGAAATGAGATTACGATTTTTATTTACAAATGCAAGCGACAACGTGATTTTCAAAGTAAAATGTTTTTGACAAGGTACAGTTATTTTTTGACATTTGAATAATATCAAATTTTGACTTGATTTTTGAAATATAAAAATTATAATTAAATGTGTGTATAGAAAGGGTTTGTGTGTAAGTATGTCATTCAGAGGAGGAGTGAAACGACGACGAAGAATCCAGTGACTTCACGCATTCCTGGATTCTTCACTACGCTCAGAATGACAGTAAGACACGTAGGATTCTTCACTACGCTCAGAATGACAGTAGGACACATAGGATTTTCATCACGCTAGTTTATACCGTAAAACGGTGCATGGCAAGATTCTGGGTTTAAGTATGTCATTCAGAGGGAGAGAAACGACCGAAGAATCCAGTAACTTCACGCATTCCTGGATCCTCGTCCAGCTTAGCTGGATAAACTTTCACTCAGAATGACAATGAAGCACACAGTAGATTCTTCAGCTTCATCTCAGAATGACATAAGGTGGGAATTTATTTTATTATGAAATACGAAATGGTAGAAATCGTAAAAACATTTGCGAATATTGGATTGGTGTGACATGAAGTTTATATTGAGGCAGATAGTGTAAAAGCCCTTCCTACTATTGAAATTATCTGACTGCCAGATATGACAGTGAAAGAATCCAAAGAACGCATTAGAGGCACATTTCGTAATTCATGAATAGAGTTGCCAAAGAGAAAATTTGTGCTAAATCTAGCACCATCAGATACCAAAAAAATCTGAACATGATTTGATGTTCCAATGGCTCTGGCACTATTGCTTCGCATTTGGTCGTGAAGTCTATTTCATCATGAAAAGATTCAGACTTCGCTATTTTTCGGAGAGCTTTGATTAGATGGTAGCATCAAGAGAATAAATGGTTTACTCCCTTCGGTTCTTTCTGCTAAAAAGAAATGACGAAAGGAGTTTTTTATTCCGGCAGAAAATCTGTATGAACTCGAGTATGTCCCATGAATTACGATTTACCCATTACAGCATTTCTGACAGCTAATTCAGTATTTCTGTGAATGAAAAGAATTGGAATGTGTCGAGTGATGAAAAGATGTAGATTCATTAAGTGAAAATCAGACTTTTGAGGTAGATTTTCAGCATATCAAATGACAATTGGTAGCCAAGAGAGCATTATCGATTGCTATGGCATGATTTCACAATGTTCTCATGGTTTGAGCTCCATGAAGCTGAAAAACGATGATGTCCAAGGCGATGAAAAGCATATTTCCGCCACTCACTTTTGATGAGATTTTGGAAGTTAGTCAGATTTATTCTGTTGTGTGAAAGTTGAATAAAGAATTGCCACTAATTACGCAGAGACCTTTTCGTCAGGTGCATCATACGGCATCGAGATTTAGTATCATTTGATGAGGAACTCATCTTACTCCATGAGAAGTTTCACTTGCACACAAAGGAATCCTATTTTTTGATGAATTGACTGAATTTCCACGTGAGACATTGGAAGTTTTGCGTCAACCTTTAGAAGACCGTGTTGTGAATATTTCGAGAGTGGCGTGAACTGTAGAATATCCATCAAATTTTATGTTTATAGCATCGATGAATCCATGTAAATGTGGATATTACAAAGATAAACATAAAGCTTGCACATGTAGTCCAATGGATATCAAACGTTATCAATCCAAAATTTCATGACCACTACTAGATCGTATAGATGTGATTTTGGAAGTGCCGAGAGAAAATATTGATACAATATTGGATAATAATTTGGCAGAAAATTCTGCAACTATTCGTGAGAAAGTGATTCATGCTCGGCAGATTCAGCAACAGCGTTTCAAATGAACTTGATTATCTGCAAATGCTCATATGTGAGCCAAAGATATTCAGAATTTAATTCCCCTTTCTAGTGAATGTAAAGATTTCCTTTCACAGGCAGCTGAAAAATTAAATCTTTCGTGAAGAGTGGTTCATAGAACTATAAAATTGGCTAGGACGATAGCAGATATGCAAAATAAGGCCGAAATTTCTGTGCAAAATTTAGCTGAAGCTATACAATATCGTAGCAGGAGTATGTTTGTGGATAATGAGTAATTTTATGATTATAGTTCTATAATCCAGATTTTTTGTTTCGCATAGAGTGACAAAGTATGAGTTTTGTTTGTCATTCAGATGGAGCTCGCTCCGTCAAACTGGGTAAACGGCAGGTGAACCCAGAGGTTTTATGTTTCCTGGATTCTTCGGCTATGCCTCAGAATGACAGTGTAATGTGTAAAATTCTTCGGCTATGCCTTAGAATGACAAATGATTATGTATGTCATTCAGAGGAGGAGTAAAACGACGATGAAGAATCCAGAAGTTTTACGCTTTCCTGGATCCTCGTCCAGCTTAGCTGGATAAACTTTCGCTCAGAATGACAGTAAGACACATAGGATTTTCATCACGCTAGTTTACACCGTTAAACGGTGCGTGGCAAGCTTCGTCTCAGAATGACAATGAGACACACAGAGGATTCTTTTCACCATGCTGAGTTTGCAACGCTAAGCGGCGCTCAGAATGACAATAAATAAAAAAGTCCCCAAAAATTTGACAAAAGTTAGTGATACGATTATAATTAGTATAGATGATTTTTATCACTAATATGACCAAATGAAACAAAAACGAAAGGTAAAAAGCTTAATTTCATCGACAGAAGGAAGTAATCTGTTTTTAACTTGATTATTATTTCTATTGTGATGAATTTTAGTTTTTGGAGCAGTTAGTTTATTTACATCTTCTGTATGAGTAGAGGCTGCCACTCCAGGAGATAATGAGATTGTATATGATGGACTTAGTGATCACCAGGAAATGTTGCTCAAATTCTGACTGATTCCAAATGGAGGGACGACTCCAGTAAATGAAATGTATCTTACATGAACGACATTTGTTATTAGTGGAGATGCTTGAATTTCTGTGGATATCAGTAATAGAAATGCTACGAATAAGTATATAAATTATTTGTGATGAGAAAGTATGAATATTAGTTCAAATAATATTACGATCATTTGATGATATGATGATGCGGTTTATGATAACAATGATAATGCCACTATTTTAGGGTGAAATGGAAATAAGATTGAAGATGGAAATAATAAAGTAGCACCAGTAATATTGTGATGAAAAAATAATAAGATATGAAGCAACCAAAATGGTAATGTGATTGTATGATGATTAAGTAATATAATTGAAAATGGAGGTTCATATGATGTTATCCTAGGATGAAGTGATAATGTAGTTCGTGGTGACAGAGTGATAGTATGATGAGCAAGAGTAAAAGTTAATGGTAAATCAGATTTGTTCGCATTTTCTTATGATAGCTCTAATGATTTTGAGCCACAGTGATGAAATGCCTTTTATTTGAATTTTAAGAAAGGTTTATGATTAAATAAAACAGCGGCCACAGTGGCGAATGTTTGAGTAGATTCTTACTGAGCAGTAAGTTTCTGAGAAATAGATATTAATACTCAAAGATGTACAGCTGATGATGCATGAGTGCAATGAAGTTGGAATGGATGTTTGGTTGGATGTACAACATCATCAGCAGAATTAAATTGGAAATGGGAGATGATAGATCATGGAACTGGTTGTGAAGCTTTGTGTGTTGATAATACGCATTGTATGATTAGTTCTGTGGCAGATGTAACATCAACATATACAAGTTATTGTACAACTGGTGGTGTAAATACTGGTAATTCTCATCACTGTGGTGGAGAGAGTAATGTATTACCTACATATCAGAATGTTTTGTTTGAGACAAAATTGATAGATTCTGATGATACTTGTCCAGAATCAACAAGTCCAAATAGATGTGTATTTAAGTGTGATGGATGATATCATCTTACATGAGCTGATGCAAACTGAAATGGTGGAAAATGTTATAAAGATTGTGAGCTTCCATGGGATGGTACCAAAATTAAGCATAATGAAGAAGTGATCGCTTATAAACAAGAAGATGCATATTGTTCGTATGACGCAGATAGTCAGAAGGGGCCTTATACATGTAACAATTATAAGGCGACACTAGTATGTGATGATTGAAGTTTGAAAATAAAACAAAGTTTTACGTCAAGTGAAAATGGAAAACTAGCATCATCTTATGGATATCAGTATAGTGGATGTATGCTGCATCAGTACAGATGTAATTATGATGTATATAAGTATAGTTATTCAGATATTGTAGATCCAAATAAATTTAACGACACAGTGTCTAGTTGGGGTATTACAAATAGGTTGAAGACATATGGTACGAGATGAGAATATAAACTATGTATAGATTATGATGCTCAAACTCAAGATACAGAACAATATCTAAATGGTGATAATTGTTTTGCTAGAAATTATGTAAGTGCTAGTCCTAAGCATTATAATCTCAATTATCAATGGGTTGGATGTAGGTCATGATATCATACATGAGCATGATATGAAACTGTATGTATGAAAGATTGTACATTAGATGGAAAAACAATTCGTCATAATGAGACAATGCCAGCATATAAGGTGAAGAGTCCTACATGTCCAAATGTATGTGAAGAGGAAACGTTTACATGTAACGATGGACATTTGGTAAGTAATAAAGCTGGAGTAAATACATGAACATATAAATATAGCAGCTGTAGTCCGAAGGCTGTAACATGTGCTTGATATGGTATAAGTGCATCCACATATAATGCACATAATGTGGAATCTATATATTCTTCGTGTCAAAAATATTCTGTTGGAAGTGATATATTCTCATGTACAACAGGAGATGTAGTTTATAAATTGGATGATTGTATAAATGACTATCATACAGAAAATGGTCGTTGAATTAACAATCAGTATTGTGTACAGAATTATAGATATGTAAATTGTAGATCTGTCTGAGCAACAGCAACAGCAGGTACATTCCATTATAATGTCATAAATGTAAGGATCGATTGGACATGCGGATGGAAGTGAACGACAACATCATGTTGGGAAACTGCAGATGCCTGTAGTTGGGATTGTAATAGTGAATATCATAAAGTGGATGGTGAATGTATAAGTAATACAAGTACAGCACCATGTACTGAGTCTGGATGACCAGCTCATTCTTACTATCTCTCAGGAGATGTACCTATTACGTATAATGGGAATACAGGAGAATGGAGTACTCCAGCTAACTGTGAGTGGAGTTGTGAAGACTGATATCAAGAGAATGGAAATCAGTGTGATAAGATTCCAGATCCGGTAGATGGAGACTGTGGTAGTGATCCTACACACTATGATTGTGAAGCGTGAACGGCCACATGAAAAACAACTACAGAGACTGAATACCAGTGGATATGTGAATGATTAAATGGATGAAACAACTCAAATCTTTGTACGGAGCCTAGATCGCAAAAGTGATGGTGTAAAGATGTTCATTGGGGATGTTATAGATGAAATGATATAAGCCATAATGAAACAGATGATGAGTATACATGGACATGTGATTGAATAAATGGATGAGATCCTGATTATTGTAGTGAGACAAAGGAATCGCCATGTGAATGTGAAGATGGATATGATACTATAACAGTGGATGCAAGATTAGGTTGTAGTGATTATAGCGTGAGTGGAGCGGCTAGTTGTTATGAACTGCAATGTTCATGAGATGGCCTCTCTGTAATTGATGTATGTTATAAAAATGGTGATTCTCCAAGTTGCGGATCTGCTAATGGATGAACGTATAGTTCAACACCAACTTCTAATTTATGTAGTAAGTGAACAGCATCTTCGGTGACCACTTTTGTTTCAGATGGAGTAAATACTCGTAGTTGTGGAAATGGGTATACAACATATACATGGAGCTGTAGTTTGGGAGGTAATTACGTAAATTGTGCTGCTTGTGGTAATTATGTTTGATGAAAGGTAGATGGAGACTGTGGAGATACTCATTATAATTGTGATGCATGAGATGTAGATGAAAGTAGTAAAACATCAACAGATACAGAGTATACATGGAAATGTAAGTGACGTAATTGATGAAATACTTCTCCTACATGTAGAGAAGCCAAAAAAGTAAAATGATCGTGTAAATCAACACATTACTGATGTAACACATGAACAGTAATAAATACTTGAGCAGTAGAAGGTGGCACAGAATATACATGGACATGTGAATGAATAAATTGATGAGATTCTGATTATTGTACTGAAAGTTGTCCAGCAGGTCAAACTTTGCACAATGGTGTTTGTGCAAGTGAGCCGATAACTATTAATATTTGTCCTTATGTGACATATAACTCTACGGTTACTTCATTAAATTATGGCTGTCATACAGATGAAACTTTAGATGATGTTTATTTTCAGGCAGATAGAGCCTTACCTACGAAAGTTTCTATAACTTCAACATTTACATATCGAAGTCTACGTAATTCTTGTAATTATGGCTATGTTACAAGGTCTAATACTTATACTATTAATACTGGAAATGTTCAATCTAGTACATTAACTGCACAACAAGATGTTTTACACAGATTTCCAACTGCATGAAGTGCGGAGAATTGATATGAACAATATTACGATATAGATTTTAGTTCAAGCATAGATAAAACTTCATATGTTGATTCAGACTGACAGGAATATACTATTAATTTGTTTAATGCTCCTTGTTGAATTACAAATCAGTTACCCGATTTTCCTACGACATGTGCAGCATGAAAATACCTACCAAAGAATAGCACTTCATGTAGTACATGTCCATGTGGATCATATTGTCCATGATGAACATTTACAAAGAGTACAACATCGGCACAGTGAATATATAGCTGTGAATCAAATACATATAGCTTAACAGGATCAAGTAGTTGTAATAGTTGTCCATCATGACAGAAACCAAATTCGACACAATGTGGTTGTGAAGTAGACTGTAATAGTCAGTGTGAACAATGTTATAATAATTTGATTGACTGTAATAAAAATAGACCAAATAATGCTACATCAGAATGTATGGTTTGAACTCCATCATCATCGCTTGAAAATGCATGTTATTGTTATAAACCTGCATCTGCTAGAAATATTTGTCGGCTAATCGATGATATCTTACCAGATCCAGAACAACCGAACCAACAAACATATTGTATGTGATATAGATATACCGAACAATGTAATGGTTGTTGGTCATCGATTTGTACTGCTTTATGTGGTCAATGATTACACTATCTTGTTCTTGATTATTATCCAACGTGTTATACGAATACATCACAACCAAGACTACAAACAGCTCCTTATCCATGGAATCCGTCTGGTATTAATCAGGTAGATAATTATGCAGCTTTAAATGTGATGCCAGGCTCTATTTTATCAACGAATTTGTGTGATAATAATAATCCTAATGGATTTGGTGCACTTGATGGAAAATGTTATTTTGTGGCTAACACAGAGTGAATAGGAGAAAGTATTCCTTCCGAATCGGGATGTACGAGTTTTGAATTGGAAGGTTCTGATTACTATGCAGGACTGTACAAGTGTGCTAATTAGTGATTGTTTAAAGTAAACGGAAAGCGGCTCTACAAGTTTGTAG
>FLNW01000422.1_pt1 | contig 11313 bp, 6 predicted proteins | sample 1140371 | NCBI WGS metagenome assembly FLNW01 (sample SAMEA3878170, study PRJEB12797) | bioreactor metagenome | biome: Moose rumen | place: Sweden | collected 2011-10
GTAGTAGACTGTGACGATCCAATGACAATCATAGCATGTACAACAGACACAGACGCATGTCCAGCTGCTTGTAGAGAAGATGCAAGTGATAATGGAGATGAAGAAACTGATACAGTTGTTAAGTCTGGAAGCCTTGAAGTTACAGCTAATGCTACATCAAGCAGAAGTGCTGTTAAAGGAGCTGCATCAGATTTGGATACATTAATTTTCAAAACATCTGAAGAAGTAGAAATCACTAAAGTTGTTCTTGAAAGATATGGATATTCTTCAACTGATGATGTTGAAAATGTTCGATTAGAAAATTCTGATGGAACTATCGTTGCGGAAGCTAAATCACTTAACTCTAGAGATCAAGTAACTCTTTCAATCAAGAAAGATTATAGAAAAGTAGATGGAAGAGAAGATTGGACAGTTGTTGTAGAGCTTAAAAACGCTGCAAGTGGATCAACTATCGGATTTAAAGTAGTAGATGTAACATCAACTGCTAAAAATGTAGACTTGGGGAATTATAAACCATATACATACGACATCGTAACTTATGATGCTGCTGTAATTAGCCTTGATGACAAAGGATCAGAAAAAGATTACAACTACGAAGAAGGAGAATCTTACGAAGTAGCTAAATTAAAAGTTAAAGCTGGAACTTCTGCTCTAGAAGTAAATGGATTCAATTTGACTAACGTATATACATGAGAGAAATTGGATTTGGAAGACTTCATAGATAAAGTAACAGTAGAGGTTGCTGGAAAAGAACTTAAAGGAGTTAGTTATACAATTGATGATGATGAATTAAATGTAACATTCAATTCATACGAAATCGCTGCAAAAGAAAATGCTACATTCTCAATTAATGTAACATTAAGAGACTTCGATGAATATGGACAAGGAGTTGAATTCGTAGTAAAAGCATCTTCAGATGCAAAAATTACAGAAAAGAAAACATGAGCTAGAGTTTCTGTAACATTGCCTCACGCTGCTAATGCAGCTGATGGTGTTATAGCTGCAAAATGGTCAGATGCTCATCAATTCGTAGGAAGTAAGATTAAATTGACAAGCAATAAACTCGGAAGCGTAGATGCCGCTCAAGGAAGTGATGATGTTGTAGTACTTGACTGAGAAATCGAAATAGCTGAATCTCTAGATAAATTAACTTTCGTTGTAACAGGAACTTATGAAGGTCTTGCTACTGGTTATAATAAAAATCCTATCGATGAAATGACATTAGTTGTAGGTAATGATGAATATACTGCATCTCCAAGTTATAGCAAAGTTGACAATGCTACTGGTGGTGTTGCAACATTCACATTCTCTAATGTAGAGATAGACAAATCTGGTAAATTCCAAATCTTAATAGATGTTGAAGATGATGCAACTCAATCAGCAACTATTAAACTTGAACCAACAATAAACAAGAATGTTCTATCATGAGCAAGATATTCTGATGCTAGAGAATATGTTAAAGGTTCTGAAGTTAAAGGATCAATCTCATTTGCTACAAAGATAACAATTCAACCTTCTAAGGCTTCTCTTGAAAATAATATTTCTAAGAGAGTAGAGTTTGTTAGAGAAGAAACATCAAGAAAAACAGTATTTGATGGAACTTATACAGCTAAGAAAGGAGACGTATATCTAAATACTGTGCTTATTTCTTGAGACGCCAAAGACGATGACATTACATTCTACGTATTTATAGATGGTGATGAAATTGCTACATTAGATCCTCAGGAGGAAGATACATTCTCTGATATTCTAGTTGAGGCTGGAAAATCAGTTAAAGTTAAAGTAGAAGCTGAAGTTTATCCAACATCTAGTTTCAATAGAAATTATACTCTTGAACTTCGAGGAGAAGATGAAAATGGTAATGACAATTCTGGTAAAGCTTCAGATCAATTAGTTGAAATGAAAGCTGTTAATAAATGAACAATTAACATTACTAATGAAAAAACTTCAAAGAATACTGTTCTTCTTAAAGCTACAAATTCTACAATAGCTGAATTCACTGTTAAACCATCAAATAACAATGAATGATTAACTCTTGAAGATATCGTATTAACTGGTTCTGTTAGTGGACAGGTGCTAACTTTTGATGATATTAGATTAAAGGTTGACGGTGTAGAGTATGATGGAGAACCATTCTGAACAACAGGTATAGTTTATGACATCAATGAAGAACTTCCAACTAATGGATATACTGTTGAGATTATTCTTAAGAAAGAAAAATCATGAACAGCAGAAGTTAGTATTCTATCTATAAACGAAAGCAAACAGAATAAGACTTATACAAAAGCATTTGCTGATGCTCTAGTATATATCTCAGCACAGAGCGATGAAGGAGATTATACTCAATACTACTTGTGAGTAGATTTGTATGATGATGCTTATACTGTAAGTGGTGTTCAATTGTTCACAAATACAAATTGTACTAGTAGTGGTGCATTAAATCTCGATGGATTAGATTTAACTGATGTTTCTGATGGTGATGACTTTACTATCGACAATGGAGACACTACTCAGACTATTAGATGTATTAAATATGAAGTTATTAATGAACAAGGTAGTTTATTAGCAGAATACTTATTCAATAACTCACAGTATGCAGACTACTTCAAAGTTGGTGGATCTGCACGGAGAGTATATTCTAATAATAACTAGTATCTACCTTCTTAGATATAGAAAGAACTCTGTCCTTCGGGATGGAGTTTTTTCTTAATTAATTAGCACCCGGGTGTTAAGTCAAAAAATAGCTTGACAGAAAAAGTTGGATTCGTATACTGATGATAGTGCTACCCGGGTGCTTTAGTTGCTGATATATTAAGATGCCAAAAAGACAAGAATTTCTGGCTAATAATTACTATCATGTTTATAATAGATGAAGGTATAGACAGGAATTGTTTCATGATTGAAAAGATTTCCAAAGATTCCTCTGGTATATGGATATTTATAAAGAAAAATGCAAAGAAGATATTTGATTAATAGCTTATTCAATTCTCCCAAATCATTTTCATTTTGTTATTTATTGTAAATCAGATTCTTATAAATTGTCTTATTTTATCTGAAATATTTGTGCATCATATGTTAGATATTATAAAGCTAAATACACTTGAGATAAATGAATATCATTTTTTGAATCTAGATTCAAAGCTAAGCTTTTGGATACAGAAGACTATCTAAATCAATGCATTCGTTACGTAGAATTTAATGCTCTAAAACACTGAGTAGTAGATGATATTGATCAGCGACCATTTACGAGTTTTGATAAAAACAAATCAAAAACGCCATATGATGAAATATTATCTTTAGATTGGGAATTCTCTTAAGAGCCGAGGTTGTAAGATCTGAATGATCATTGTTTTTCGATTATGAAAATATCATACTTAATCATTCTCTTTTAGAGGATGATTTTTATTTATAGACAAAAAGCGATGAACAATTTGAAACCTTTAGCAGTGAGTGGGCTATACAATTATGTAAAAGAAAATGGATCAGATTTATCTGTTTATATTTGAGTAGATGTATGAAAAAATGTTTTAGATGTCGGAGCGACCGTAAATGATGGATGAATCCAAACTTATTTATGAACTATCTACAATACAGCGAATTGATTCAAACAAGTAGAAAAAATGATAATAAATCTGATTTTATTATGAGTGAATGAAAATAATATATTTTTTGGTACAGAAAACACAGGTATCTATTGACACGATATTATGAATTACTTCGATGACAGGTTGCCGAATACATATTTACTCAACTCGAGCTTAACTTTTCATGCTAGGAAATTTTATGCCAAGAGTGACTATAAATCTGATAATATTGATTCAATTGTGATTGCAAATACTATGAAAGACCTAGATAGTAAAAATCAATTGGAGTCGATTAGAACTCCATTCAAGAAAAACTGTGGATTAGGATTCGTCCGTAGAAGTTTCTCCAAAGAAAGAAATTCTCTGCGTGTACTGTTTAGGAGATTGAGCGTGCTTAGGTGTCAAAAATCTAAGCTGATGGCAAGCATAAATCTGAGTAAGGAACGCCTATTTCCAGAGATTAATGGCATTTTTTCTATCAAACATAGAGCTACTAGTGAAGCGATATTATTAAATCATTTTACTAGAGACGAGATACTCAAAATGACTAAAGATGAATTTATCGATAAATATAAAACTATAGCCACCCCATGACAAAGTAATTCCAGAGTAATCAAAAAAGTGGAAGAATTTTACCACAGAGTAAAAGCTAGATGAATCAAGCAGGCTAAATGCGATTTAGATAATTTCATGTGAAAAAATTCTGATTTTTATATTTTAGAAGAGATAAAATTTAAATTAAAGCATTATGAATTAACTTGTAAAGAGATGAAAATAATTACACAGAAAATCCTGGATTTACTCGATATTCTCAAAAGGAATGGCTATTTTATTCCCAAGTTTAAATGAATTAATGGTATCGAACTATGACTGATTCTGTGAGAATTATGATTCGATGTCTACAAAATGAATGCTAAAGAATTTATATGATTTGTTGGTCGATATCCAGAAAACTATACATCATGATGATGACATATGGTCAAACCATCTCAGCTTTCCCATAAAAAATGAATTATCAAAAAATTTGTCTATGTGTGGATGTATGGTTTTCAGCTCCATAATGTGAGTTTTAGACTTTATAAAAAATTACTCACTTTCCAATATTGAATCAATGAATGAGGAAATTCTCTCATTTCCATGAAAACCAAAAGAAAGATTGAAATAAAATGCTGAGAAAAATTGCTAAAAATTATCCATGATGGGTATAGAAATCATACTGGATTTTCTGAGGAAAGATTTATTGAGGACACGATTAAACCTATGATAAACAAGATGGAGTCTGATTGAATCGATAATACTACAATAAATGAAGTGATTATGGATGTGTATAAGTGAAAAATTGTTCCATGATGATTGATAAGGTAGATATTTCATATCATCCCGCGGCGAATCCGAAGAATCTTAGGCGTAAATCATCATCCAGAACGAGCATTAGCGAAGTGAAGTATCCAGAAAAGTATGAAGCTACTGGATTCTTCGGTCGTTTTGCTCCATCTGAATGACAGTAATTCGTCATTCTGAGCGTAGCGAAGAATCCAGGAATGTGTGTAATATTTGATGCTTTTGTAAAAAAGCCAACTACACAAAGTAGTCAGCCTTTTCTTATGTCAAATAATTAATTACATTCCACAAGGACAAGCAGTATTTCCAAATTTTCTTAGGAATTCTGAATTATCTACTAAATTTTCTTCGAAGTATTTTCTGGAATAGAATTCTGATTTTTTACCTTGATTGTAATTTGAAACTGGTCTAATATAACCCATAACTCTTGTGTAAACTTCACAAGGAGTTCTTGAAACTTCTTTTCCTTCTTTGTTAACGAATGTTGCAACCATTTTTGTTAAGTGTAATAAGATAAAAATAATATTTATGTAAGAATTTGGTGGCACTAATTTTCTTCAATCTCTTTTCCATTTTCCATTTTCATCCTACGAAGATGCTCCAATTTGTTTGGATCATCTGTGTGTCTCTTTCTGATTTCCATATTAAATTCTTCTCATGTATATCAGATTTCTTCATCACATTTAGGGCAGTAATCATGCTCTCATGCTATATATCCATGCTTTGGACAGATAGAAAATACAGGAGATACTGTAACGTATGGAAGCTGATAATTCTCAATCACTTTCTTGATTAAATTTTTACAAGCTCTAGCATCTGAAATCCTCTCTCACATGTATAGATGCAACACCGTTCATCATGTATATAAACATTGTAAATTGTTTTGCAACTCCAAAGCTTCAAATGGATCAGACGTATAACCAACTGGAATCTGAGATGAATTTGTGTAATAAGGAGCCTCATCTGTACCTGCCTGAATAATATTTGGAATCTGTTTTTTGTCTTCTTTTGCAAATCTGTACGTTGTTCATTCTCCTGGAGTGGCTTCTAGATTGTAAAGATTTCATGTTTCTTCTTGGTAATCCTTCAGTTTTTCTCTAATGAAATCCAATATTTCTTCTGCAAAGTGCATTCCCCACTCAGTTGTGATATCTTCTTTTCAGTTTGTGAAGTTTTGGATAGCTTCATTCATTCAATTAACTCCAATGGTTGAGAAGTGGTTCCTGAATGATGGCAAATATCTCTTTGTAAATGGATATAGTCACGAATTGAGCCATTTTGTCATCTCTTTCCTTTTGATTTCGAGAGATGTTTTAGCTAGATTCATGAGGTGAAGAACCTGATTTTTGAATCATTCTTTATCTCATTTGAAGTTGTATCAGATTCTTGGAAGATTGATTGTAACTACTCAGATTGAACCTGTCATCTCAGCAGAACCAAATAGTCATCATCCACGTTTTTCTAGTACAGTTAAATCCAATTGTAATCTACAACACATGGATCTAACTGCTCATGGTTTATATGCGTTTGGATTTGGAACTTTCACAATATTTCATTTATCATCTTTCTGAACTTTGAACTGGGATCCTACAAAGTTTTGGAAGTATGGAATTCAGTATTTAGCTGTCATCTCGAATAATGCATCTACATTTGGGCCATCCCAGTTAAAATCTTCTGTAATATTATACGTAGGGATAGGGAACGTAAATACAGCTCCGTTTGCATCTCATTCTGTGTAAATCTCAATCAGAATTTTATTGATGAGATCCATCTCTTTTTGAAGTTCTCAGAATTTCTTTGAATAATATCAGCATTCTATTCATCCAAGCATCAATGCTTTTTCCTTCAAATCTTCTGGGCAAGTCCAATCTAGTGTAATATTACTAAATGGAGTCTGACTTCATCGCCTAGATGGAACATTCATATTAAATACGAAATTCTGAAGATTCTGCTTTACATATTTATATGTCCTTTCTTCAATATATTTTTGTCTCTCTTCTCACTGAAGAGTAGATTTTGATTCATTCAACTCATCCTCGATTGATACTTCATACTTATGAACAAACGGTGCTAAATAAGTATCAAATGAACTAAAAGCCTGAGCTCCAGCCCATTCATTCTGCAACGTTCATAGGAAGTTTACCATTTGATTTACAGCAGACTGAAGATGTCTAGGAGGTTTAGATGCCAATTTTCATGTAACTCAATTGAATCATTCCTCGAGCATCTGCCTAAGTGACCATCATGCACAGTATGGAGTAAACATTCCTAAATCATGGATATGATAATCTCCGTTTCTATGTGCATTTCCCACCTCAGCTGGATATATCTTTGAAAGCCAATAATTCGCTACGATTTTTTCTGAATTTTTGAGGATTAATCATCAGATGGAGTATCATACGTTAGCATTTTCATTGATTCTCCAGTCTAGATGTCATAGGTATTCTTCCATAGTTTTATCTACTTCTACCACTACATTTTTAACATCACGACTCTCTGCTCTCTTTTCACGGTATATAATATATGCCTTTGCTACATCTTCAAATTGTTGCTGAATAAGCACTTGCTCTACTGAATCTTGTATCATTTCAACATCAGGAATCTCGTTCCCAACTTTTGATTCAATGTTTGATATAACCAAATCTACAAGAGCTGGTATATGTTCAACCTCCTTATTCTGAACGGCATCAAAGGCCAATTTAATAGCATTTTCTATCTTTTCTTTTTCGAAGGTTACGATAGAACCATTTCTTTTTCTAATCTTATAAATTGTCATTTTTGATAACATATAATAATTTAAGTAAAACACAACATCTTGTGATTTAGTTTTTATTTTGACCACTATATATTGTATTTAATATCAATTACAAGAGAAAAATCTATAAAAATTTTTGTATAGTGATAGCTTTTGGTTTGCACAGATTTTGAGTTTTTAACATTTTTTGTGTGAATAGGATGCCCATTTTAACAAACCGTCTAAATTTTACCAATTATAAACTGGTATTTCTAGGTGCAAGTTTTTCATCTCTTTTTTAACATTTTTGATAAATTATATGAATATTTGGGTATTGATTATGTTCTTTCATTTTTTGTTTGTAAAATTATCATATTTGTATATATAATTTTGTGGTAATGATGTGTTTATAATAATTCGTACTAAATGCACTGAGTATCGTGGAAAAACTGAATTATTTTAGGAAGCTTTGTGCTAATTATTTGAGCATCTATCCTTTTTGGATACTCTGAAAATAATGAAAAAGTAAAAAATGAAGAGTATCTATCAAACTGCTCATATACATTCTCTGCATGAATCTTTACAATTAATGCGAGCTGTATTGACCAAAAGCAATTACCACAATTAAGCTTAGTAGATATTGTAAATGAAGCCCGGAATCAGATTGAATGATTTTCTGGATATTATAATCCTTATAGCAGATCATTTGATTATCATTGAGCGACTCCTATTTTTAAAGCTGAGTGAAGTCCATTTTTACAGTGAAATGAAGAATCTGAACAATTAATACTAGAAGCAATAGAAAAAAGAAAAAAAATTAATTTTACATACAACGAATTGGCTCAATACTATGCAGAACATCTTTCATATTTCGTATCAGACAAAGATTTAACCAATTTGTGAAGATGCACACGCATAAATTATATACTTGCACTAGAGTGAATGGATGGTGTAATTATGAACCCATGAGATATCTTTAATGTGAATGAAAAATTGAGTTCATTAGACTGATACTGTAGGTGAACAACAAAAGATTCATTTTCATTCTATGGATGAGTGTGTGGAATGGTTAGTCAGCTTTTTAGGGTCTCGTTATTAAATCCTAGCATATTTGTAAATAAACGTTTTTCACATAATGAGCGATTTGTTCAATATTATTGAGAAAATATTTGATGAGATGACGCTGCGGTATATGAATATAGCAAACAGTTTGAGATACAGAATACATCCAATTCTGACATAGTTTTCAAAATGCGTCATGAATGAAATCAGTCGATACTTGTTGCTATATCTTGGCCAACCAATGAATGGGTAAATATTTCAAAAGAAAATATTGACTGAAGAGATAAGGCCATTCATTTGATGAAGAATGTTTATGAATGAAATATAATTTCTAGACAGGAAACTTTCGATTCGTATTATAGCAGAAAAACCTATGAATTCAGATAGTAAGCTACGTGCAAACTGAATATTTAAAACAATATTGACATTTTAAAAAAGATTTGACTTTTATGTTAAATTCATTATATAAGACAGTGTTGAAAAAATAATTTTTATTTTCTTTCTCATACAGTATAATGAAAAGAATCTTATCAATTATGCTCGCCTGACTTTTCGGAATAGCATTATCTGTGGGATCAGTAAATGCTGCATCTTCTGATTGTCTCAATATTAAATTTGATAACTGAGACAGTGTTTGTCTAGGGCTTACTAAAAGCTGAACTAAATATAAAATCAGCATAGACAAAAACAATCTGAGTAAATCTCCTACATTGATGTGTAATTTTACACTCCCTGATGGACACATCTATCAATTAAGTGCTTGTCAATGAAGTTTTACATATACATCATCAGTAACGCAAGCTGTTTTGATATCTGCTACATATGTAGATAATAAGAGTGATATTTACTATAACTGGCTATCTACTTCAATCAATTTTAAGAATTGAACCTGGGGGACAAATAGTAGAACTATCAACTCATGAGAATGAGCCAATAACTGAAAATCTTCAAGTACATCAAGTGATGATATCGAACTTTCTACAAATAGAAAATCTCCTTCTACTAGCCAATATGTAAATCTGACTATAGAAACTGATAAAAAATATACTGGTAAATTGTACCTTTCTGCTAAATATAGAAGTTCTTCATCTAGTAGCTGGTCTACTATTTCCAATACTTCTAGCACTTACTTCTCAAACTATGCTAGCGAACGGAGTAATGGTTACTACAAAATGACATCTTCTGACAAAGGTAACGTAACTTTAAGTAATTTGATAAAATTTAAGAAGAATGGTTATTATAGAGTTTATGTAGAAGATGTAGATGGAAACAAGTCTTATATTCAATTCAATGTATGAGAAAGCTCTAGCTATAATGATGAATTAAAAGTTTCAGCATCTCCATCTAGCCCAGATACGTATGAATGGGTAAAACTTACTATCGAGACTGATGAAGATTACACAGGTAAAATCAATTTCTCAAAATTCCAATACAGATCTAGCTCTTCTTCTAGCTGGACTTCTATATCTTCTAGAACTTCAAGTACTTATGTTTCTGATTATTCTAGTGCATGGTCAAATGGATACTACAAAATGACTAGCTCTGACGACGGAGAAGCTATTTTGAAGAATTTAGTAAAATTTAAGAAATCTGGATATTATAGAATTTACGTAGAAGATGTAGATGGTAATGAGGCTTACGTTCAGATTTCTGTAGATACTTCTAGCTCTTCTAGTAGTAGTGATGATATCGAGCTTTCTACAAACAGAAAATCTCCTACGACTAGCCAATATGTAAATCTGACTATCGAAACTGATGAAGATTATATTGGTAAACTAACATTATCTGCTAAATATAGAAGTTCTTCATCTAGTAGCTGGTCTAGCATTTCAAATACATCTAGCACCTACTTCACAGATTATTCTGATGAATGGGATGATGGATATTATAGAATGAAATCATCTGATGATGGAGAAGTAACTTTGAAAAATTTGGTTAAGTTTAGAAAAAATGGTTACTATAGAATCTATGTAAGAGATACTGACTGAAATGAATCTTACATTCAATTCAATGTGGGAGATGTAGATGATGATGACGATGATGATAGCAGTACAAGCGGATTCTCTTCTAGTGAATTGAACAAAATTAAAACAGTTTATAAAAACTGGAATAGTATGGTAGCAGAGATGCAAAGAAAATATCCATCATTAAAGAAAGATACTTATTGGGTAAAATTATCTAATAACTTATACGATGATCTGAAAGATGTAGTAGACAATAAGAAAGTGAGAGATTTTGAGGATTATGATGATTTCCAGGAAGCATTTGATGATTGGTACGACTATACTATGAGAAACATATAATCACCATCTAATAATATAATAAAAGGCTGGCCATAAAATGTGGTCAGCTTTTTTTGAAACATTTATTTGACAAATAATTACATATCGCTATACAGATAATGTCACATATTCTAGATTCAGGAATCATACCGGACATATTTGGGGTAGCTATCAACGTGCATGGATGGGATAGTATACCGAGTTAGAGTGGGGTAGGTCGAAGAATTTACCATTGTGGCAAAACAGGGTAAAACAAAAATCATTAAACAAAAAAATGTGAAGATACAAAAAAAACTAAACGGTGTACTTC
>FLNW01001344.1_pt1 | contig 11267 bp, 12 predicted proteins | sample 1140371 | NCBI WGS metagenome assembly FLNW01 (sample SAMEA3878170, study PRJEB12797) | bioreactor metagenome | biome: Moose rumen | place: Sweden | collected 2011-10
CGTTGCAATCACCTCGTTGGCGCACGGGTTGAGGTTGTAGAGAATGGTCTTTGCGAGGTGTCCTTCGCTGTTCATCTCATCGAGGAAATGGCTCATGGCTTTTGCTGTGGTGAACTCGCCGATGGAGTCGAAGCCGGTGTCTGCGCCGAGTTGAGCGAACATCTTGGAGTTGTTGTTGCGGATAGCGCCGTAGTGGTACTGCTGCGTCCAACCCGAAGCATAGTCCATTTCCGCCTGCGCATGCAGGTAAGCGTGCTTGTACTGACGGATCTCATAGGCGGTCAATTCTTTGCCGGCGAGGGCTTTTTGGAAGATGGCGTTGATCTCTGCGTCTGTATATGGCTCGTCGTAGAACTCCTCTATTCCGTGGTCGGAGAGACGGCAACCCATGGACTCGAAGAAGTCATGGCGTTTCTGCAGCGCGTCCACTAAATCGCCAAACGTGGCGATGGCTACACCGCTGACGGCGGAAAGTTTCTCAATATAGGCTTTCCAAGTAGCGGCTTCGATATTCATACCTGCGTCGGGACGCCAAGTGGGCAACATACGCACCTCGGCAGTCGGGTCTTCCTTGACCATCTTGTGCCACTCAAGCGAGTCAGCCGGATCATCAGTCGTGCAGACGAGTTCTACGTGATAGTGCTTCATCAGTCCGCGCGGACAGAACTTCGGGTCATTGGCAATCAGATCGTTGCACTTGTCATAGATAGCACGTGCGGTCTCGGGGTTCAGACGCTCCTCGATACCGAAAGCGGTCTTGAGTTCCAGATGGGTCCAGTGGTACAACGGGTTGCGGAAGGTGTAAGGCACTGTCTCTGCCCATTTTTCGAACTTCTCCCAATCGGTAGTGTCCTTGCCGGTGCAGTAACGCTCGTCCACACCGTTGGAACGCATAGCGCGCCATTTGTAGTGGTCGCCCATGAGCCAAATCTGCGCGATTGACTCAAAACGCTTGTTCTCGGCAACCATCTGAGGAATAAGGTGGCAGTGATAATCGATAATCGGCATCTTAGCCGCATGATTGTGATACAACTCCTGCGCGGTCTCTGTCTGCAGCAGGAAATCTTTGTCCATGAAAGGCTTGATCATAATTGTTAGATTTTATAGGGTTAAATGATTGTATATAAGGCCTCCTTTATGCGCGCGCATATTTTTACGGTGCAAAGATACGAAAATATTTGCATACATATGTGTAAAAATTGACACAAAAATTACACATCCGGGTATTTTGCAAAGCAGATTGCACATTTCTATCATAAAAATGCATTGAGTCTTGCGTATTTCGCAAAAAAGTAGTACCTTTGTAGTCTCAAATTGCCTAAATGGACATTTTATCCGAAATACGTCGTCCTGTGGAGTCCAGTTGGCGGGCTTATGAGCGGCTGATAGAGCAGAGTCTGAGGTCGGACAACAAGTTGCAGCAGGAAGTGCTGAGTTATGTCGGCTCCCGTCGCGGCAAGCAGTTGCGGCCGCTGCTTACGCTGTTATCGGCACAGGTTTGCAACCCCGTGACCGACAAGACCCTGCGTACTGCTGCCGCGCTGGAGCTGCTGCACACCGCCAGTCTCGTACACGACGATGTGGTGGACAGTTCAGACACCCGCCGCGGCGTCGCGGCGGTGCATGTGAAATGGAGCAACAAGGTGGCCATTCTGGTGGGCGATTATATGTTAGCGAAAGTGATCGGGCTGATTGCCGAGGTGCGCAACATACGTATTCTGGAGATTGTGTCCAATCTGGGTACCAGCCTCAGTAGCGGCGAGATGCTGCAACTGCATGTGGGGCAAAGCATGTGGATTGACGAGGAGCGGTATTTGCAAGTGATTGACCAGAAGACCGCGCAGCTCTTTCAGTCTTGCACCGAAGCCGGAGCAGAGAGTGCGGGTTGTACGCCCCGCCAGCGCGCAGCCCTGCGCGAGTACGGTCACTTGTTGGGAATATGTTTCCAGATAAAAGACGATTTGTTCGACTACAGTGACATGGATGATTTGGGCAAGCCTACCATGAGTGACCTGCGTGACGGCAAAGTGACGCTACCGCTGATAGCAGCTCTTCGCCGCGCCCTGCCTGAAGAGGCCGAACATATCCGCGCGCTGGGCGAGACGCTTGCCGCCAACAACGAGTGGGGCGAAGACGAAAGGCGGATGATGGAGGAGATAAAATCATTTGTGCTCCGCTACCGCGGCGACGAGTACGCCGTCCAACGGATGAACGAATACAAAAAGAAAGCCACGGAAGCACTCTCGGTGTTTCGTGACTCTGAGGAGAAAAAAAGTCTTGTCCGCCTACTCGATTACGCCATCAATCGAATCAAGTAACTGTTCCCGCAGCCTTTCATCGCTGATTGTTTCTACCACATCTTTCATAAACGCGTTGACGAGCAGTTGACGCGCTTTTTGTTTGCCTATACCGCGTTGCTGCATATAGAAAAGTGCCGACTCGTCCAGCTGACCTGTGCTGGCTCCATGCGTAGCCTGTACATCATCGGCGTAAATCTCCAGTTGCGGCTGTGTGCGCATCTGCGCGTCGTCAGACAGAAGCAGGTTGCGGTTGGTCTGGTGTGCCTCGGTATGTTGTGCGTCCTGCACAATCTTCAGGTCACCTACGAAATGCCCTTTAGCCTGATTGTCCAGCACAAACTTGATAAGCTGGTTCGATGTTCCTCCGCCTACAGTGTGTGTGACATGTGTCTCAGTCGTGACGGATTCGTCGTTATGGAGATACGCGAGGGCGTAGATTTCCGTGGAACAGCCTGAGCCGGCTTGGTCCACGGAAATAGTGTTTGAAATCGTTTGAAGGTTTGCGCCTTCGGCTTGTTTGAAAGGCATGTTCAGCACATGTATCTTCACGCTGGAACCCGCCTCCTGAACAATCCGGAGGTTGACGGAAGGCTCGTTCAGATACACTTCCTCGAACGTTTCGCCGCTATGAACCCGAATAACTTCCATTAGTGTAGCCATGTTCTTCGAGTTCCAATGCCAGACTCTTGTCGCCTGTCCTGACGATTTTTCCGTCTGCGAGGACGTGTACGAAGTCCGGCACGATATAATCCAAGAGACGCTGGTAATGGGTGATGACGATAGCGGCGTTCTCCGGCGTTTTCAGTTTGTTCACACCTTCCGCCACAATGCGCAGGGCATCAATGTCAAGGCCTGAATCGGTCTCATCCAGAATGGCCAGACAGGGCTGCAGCATAGCCATTTGGAAGATTTCGTTTTTCTTTTTCTCGCCTCCGGAGAAGCCTTCGTTGACTGAGCGGTTGTTCAGTTTGTCCGCCAGTTCCAGCATTTTCTTTTTCTCACGCATCAACGCCAAGAACTCCTTCGCGGGGAGCGGCTCCTTGCCCTCATAAGCACGTTTCTCGTTGACTGCCGTGCGCATGAAATTGACCATACTCACGCCGGGAATCTCCACGGGGTATTGGAAGGAGAGGAACACCCCCTCGCGCGCACGCACCTCCGGCGGCATTGCCAGCAGGTTCTTGCCGTGCAGATACACTTCACCGGAAGTCACCTCATAGGCAGGATTTCCCGTGAGCACTGCGCTCAGCGTAGATTTGCCGGCTCCGTTGGGTCCCATGATAGCATGCACCTCACCCTCGTTGATAGTCAGATTCACGCCTTTTAGAATCTCTTTGCCGGCAATCGAGGCATGGAGATCTTTTATGACTAAAAGATTATTTACCATTTTGTCATTTACCATTTACAATTGACTCATAACGACCTCACCGACGGCCTGAAGGGTAGGTTTGCTGATGTTGCTCAGGTCATCGTTGCGAGTGTGCCACCAGTGCGGGAACCCCGTGGCGTTACGCATCTCGTAATGGATAATATCCACGCAGGGAATGCCTGCCAGCACATTTACATAATAATGGTCGTCCACAATGGGGTAAGCCTGCCGGCTGCTGAACCGGGCGCCGTAGCCCAACTGTTCAGCGGCGCGCCAGATTTGCTGCTGGTAGTTCTCGGCGTACTGGGTGGAATACATTTCTTTGGGGAATACGGCGTCCGGTGCTCCTACCATATCCAGCACAATGCCGAATTTATAGTTGATAGTTGATAGTTTATTCTTTGCATAGTTGGTAGCCCATAGTTGTGAGCCGAGGCACCAGGTGTTCTCCCTTTCGGTTCCTGTGTAGAATTGCGGTGTTCCCATGTCTTCGCAGTCAAAGAAGATGATATCCACGGGAACATTTACCATTTTTTCATTTACCATTTGGTCATTTACCATTTGACCATTTATTGAGTCACTGAGACATTTTTGTCTTAGACCTATTTGGCGTGCGACCTCGAGCAGGACTGCGACTCCGGAAGCACCATCGTTAGCACCGGGCACGTTGTAGTAGCGGTCGGTGTATTCCTCCTCCTCGTCGCACCATGGCCGTGTGTCATAGTGGGCGCCGAGCAGGATCCGCGGGCGTGCAGCCGTCTCTGCGGTATAGAAATGGCCGATGATGTTGTATATCTGCTGGTTGCGTCCGCTGTAATCCGTCATCTCGCCTTTCTGCAACTCAACCTCTGCGCCAAAGGCGCGCAACTGCTGAATCAGCCATACTGCGCATGCGCTATGCGCACTACTGTTAGGAACGCGGGGACCGAAAGCCATCTGCCGCTCTATGTAACTATACGCCGAGTCTGCAGAGAAAGGCGGACGCACCGGCGCCGCCTGCTTCTTGCCCGTACAAGCAGAGAGGAGGCAGGCAACGCCTGCCACCAGCCCTAATATATATACTTTACCTTTCAATTTTGAATTTTTAATTTATAATTTTTAATTCATCTGATGTTTGCTTCACTGACAGAAGTATGGTTTTGAATAGCCCGGATTGTATCGGCAATGGGTCTGGCCAGCGACTCGATGTGCAACTTGCTGCAGCTGTGGGGGTCCACGGGGATAGAGTCCGTGCAAACCAGTTCCTCCAAGACACTGTTTTCTATTTTCTCGCACGCATTGCCGGAGAGGACGCCATGCGCTACTACGGCGCGAACACTTTTCGCGCCGCCATCACGCATCACCTCTGCGGCTTTGCACAAGGTACCGGCGGTGTCGGCTATGTCGTCAAAAATGACTACGTCTTTGCCATATATATCTCCCAGGACCCGTATCTCGGAGACTTTGTTGAAATCCGGACGATTCTTGTAGCAGATGACCATGGGCACTTCCCTGTCGGTGAGCACATGCAGTTTTTTCGCGAAATTGGATGCACGTTTGGAGCCACCCACGTCCGGCGAAGCAATTATAAGTTTTTTAAGATTGAGTGAAGCGACATAGGGAGCGAGCACATTCGCGCCATAGATATGGTCCACGGGGATGTCGAAGAAGCCCTGTATCTGGTCGGCATGGAGATCGACGGTGATGATGCGGTCTGCTCCGGCTGTCTGCAGCATGTTCGCCACGAGTTTGGCGCCGATAGATACACGAGGTTTGTCCTTGCGGTCTTGTCGTGCCCAGCCGAAATAAGGGATCACTGCCACTACTTTGTATGCACTGGCACGTTTGGCGGCGTCAATCATGAGCAGGAGTTCCATGAGATTGTCGCTGTTCGGGCAGGTTGGTTGGACGAGATAGACCGATCTTCCGCGGACTGATTCCTCGAAGTACGTACAAAACTCGCCGTCGGAGAAACGGTCGATATGCATCTTACCTAACTGGCAGTCCAGCTCCTGACAGATGCCTTTTGCCAGTGCTTCCCCTTTTGAGCCGGCAAAGACTTTGAATTGCTCACAATTACACTCTTTCATTGTATTTTGTTTTTTGTACCTTTCTCACTAAGAATAGTCGTCATAATCCAGACATCTGACAGCTGACTTCTGACGGCTGACGGCTGACGGCTTATAACTACCCCTTTCCCTTTTTCTTCTTGGTTTGGTTGTTCGCTTGGATATTCGGCTGCGCCATGAGTTTTTGGAATCTCTCCGACTCGCATTTGAGTTTGCCGTCGGCAAGGCGTATGATGTCCTCTCGCACACGTCCTATGCCGGCTTCCTGATCACGGTTCCATACCAGGTTGCGCTGGCGCATACACTGAGCGATATACACTTCCAGCGACTCACGCTCACCGGGGTCTTCCACCGCACATGCGTATTGTATCATGTCCTGCACGATGCGTCCGTAATTGCGCATCTTAATGGGAGCGGTATTGCGGTTTAATTGTAAAGCCATTATTATTTACGATTTATTCATTTACCATTTGGTCATTTACGATTTGGTCATTTACCATTTTTTTATTTCTTGCGGATGAGATAGATCATTGTGGGGAAGTGGTCTCCGTAGCCGTTCTGCCATACGCCTGCTTTGTGTGTACGCTTCGGTGCACCTTTGTCCTTGCCTTCCTGCACGGTGAGGAAGGGTTTGTTGAACACCTGCGATTTCCAGAATGCCCATCTGCCGCTTTTCTTGTCCTCGTTGAGCAGCGGCTCAGAGATGATGATCTGGTCAAAGAGATTCCATCCTCCGTTGTAGAACAATGTGCCAGTGCCGTTGGCCAGATGGATCCACATGGTGTTGTACCATCCCTGCGGCTCCACCTCCTGAGGTTTCTTACGGGCTTTGAGCACGTCTTTGCAGCTGTGGTTGTCGGGGTCGTCGTTGAGGTCGCCCATGATGATGATTTTCGCGTTCGGCTCCTTGCGATAAATGGAGTCGCAAATCTGCATGCAGAGCATGGCAGCGGTGTCTCGTCCGGGGCGGCTCGACAACTCTCCGCCGTAACGGGAAGGCCAGTGGTTGGTGATCATGTGTATCTTCTCCGGCTTGCCGTCACCCATCAGGTAGCCGGATACCAACAACTGCAACCTTGTTTTTATCACACCGCCGTCCGCATAGTGTGCTTTCAGTTCATAGCCACGCACAGTGGACGGCTTGAACAGCACTGAGTCGTAGAGCAGTCCCACATCCACGCCCCGGCGGTCGGGTCCCTCAAGGAGGATGGGTTTGTATCTGCGTCCGTACCGGCTGTTGGTCTCGGCACAGAGGTCATAGAGACAGCCGATGTTCTCCACCTCCGCCACGCCTACACAGGCAGCCCCGCGGGGGTCGTAGTCGGTACCGAGAGCAGACACGGCTTCAGCCATCTTCTTGATTTTGTTCTCATACTTGTATGATGTCCATTTCATACCTCCGTCGGGCAGGTACTCGTAATCGTTCTTCCCCTCGTCATGAATGGTGTCAAACAGGTTTTCCAGGTTGTAGAAAGCTATGCAGCGGACGTACTGCCCGTGTGTTTCTTTGCCCTGCGCATTCATGCCGGTGGCGGTTATCAGCAGCATAGCTGCCAGCCAGATTGTTGTGCGTTTCATAGGATATTCGGATTAGTTTCTGAAAATCGGGTACAAAGGTACAACAAAAATTGCACATACGCAAGAAAATGAACAACTTTTTTTGTAAATCACATAAAAAAACGCCCGCACATGTCTGTGCGAACATTTTCTTTGCGATGGAGGCCTCGCATGACGATATGACGCCATGACGCCATGACGAGGCTCTGTTTCCGGCATATTTGCCGTCAGGCTCACCTTTCACCTATTCAATCGGGAAAAACACTTGGCCTTCTTTAGGCTGCAATGCCCTCCAACCCGCTGCTAACTTATAGGGTTCTATCGAAGCTTCCGGTACTTCAATCCGTAACCCCTCTTTCGCAATACCCGAGAATGCGCTTCCACCCGTTACTGGCACTTGCACAGCCAGACAGCGGATATGACTGAGCATAACACAACCGGAAAATGCTCCGGCACCTATTTGCTCTATTGTGGAAGGCAAAACTAACTCTTTTAGGGCTTTGCAGACATGATATGCATTGTATTCCACCGTCGAAACACCTTCAGGCAACACCACCGAAGGAAGTGCCACACAACCACTGAATGCATTTTTAGGAATGCGGAAAGGAACCACATTGAAGATCACCTGCTGCAGGCTCTCGCAACCCATGAACTCGCTTTCACTCAAACAGGCGTTCTCTAATCTCACTTCTTTCAATCTTTTGCGACCCTGAAAGGTAGCATCACCGAATGTCTTTACAGAAGCAGGGATAGACAATTCTTCTATGCCTATACAGCCTGCAAAAGCCTTTTTGCCGATATGAGTCAGACTGGAGCCCAAATCTACAGTTTTCAATCCGCTGCAGTTTAGGAAAGCCTCATCGCGGATAACCTGCAGTTTGGCAGGAACACGAAATGCGCTCAGCCCCTCACAACCGCTAAACGCCTTTTCTTCAATCAGCGTCAGGTTCTCCGTTAGTGTAAGTTCTTTCAATTGCTTGCAGCCGACAAACTGTTTGGATGCAACCGTCGCATTCCTAATCTCGGCGGATTGCAGTTTCTCGCAACCGATAAACACTTCTTGTTCTATCTTGGTTACACTCTCAGGGATTACCACAGACGTCAGAGCTATGCAACGCGAGAAGGCTTTTTTCTTGATTGAAGTTACATTTCCACCTAACAGGCTTACTGTTTCCATTGCAATACAATTGGCAAACTGGTTCTCTCCTATTTGCTTGTTTTCCACCACAGCACTCTTCAGCGATTTGCAACCTCTGAACACATTATCACCGATATTCAGCACTTGTTCCGGAATAACTATCTCTTCCAATCCCGAGTTCTCGAATGCCGAATTGGCAATAAACGTAACACTCTGATTGACAGTAAAATGATTCAGCTTTTCACAACCTTGGAATGCTCCTTCTCCTATCGAAGTGATTGTGGAACCATAACTCACCTCTGTCAACTCTTTGCAGCCCACGAATGCTTTGGGAGCAATAGCCACTACGGTAAAATCTCCGGCAGCGCAGTCAAATTCATTAGGAATGGTTACCTTGCCCGTATATTTGTCATCGCCAAAAACTACTGTTGCCTTACCACCTTCCTGCAATGTATAATAGATACCATCTATACGGGTATCATATTTTGCTGCCATAGCAACAGCAGCCGTACTCAACACGACTGCTATTGCTATCATTCTGTATCGGATAGGTACCATGGGTTATTTCTTATATTTTACAAAATATCCGTTCTTAGGCGATACCGCTTGAACGTATTTCTTTATCTTTTTGGTTTTTCCGTTAATTAATACTTTTACTTTTTCTTTATGGTAGAATGCTTTTTTAGAGTAGTTGGTTATGCGTGCTACATAGAAATCCAGATTTACGGTCTTTTCACCTTGATGGTCATCAAAACAATACGTAATCTCATATCCTATTCTCAAAGGAGACTCATTGGCTTCGAAGGACATGGACTCCGAATGGCGCACTTTCTCTTTGAGACCTTCAACTACGAATGCAGAATCTGTTATATGAAAAGGCACAAATTTTCTAACCTTGTGAGCAGGAATAATCAAATTTGAAGACAGTAGTTGTACTTTCTTGTTCGTAAATTCGCCTACAGCATAGGTTGTATCATTTGTAAAAGAGGCAGATTTTTCCCAGTCCAAATAAATTCTGCGATTTGTTTTGTTCTCTATCGCTATTGTTTGGGTGCCGTTTTCCCCCCACATATCAAGAGTCATCTTGACATTTTCATCCTCATAAACATAGCCGTCTTTTACGGAAGCAAAGATACCGGGATTCACGGCCTTGGTCGTACTTACCTGATAATACGTTTTCATGCACGAGCTGAAACTCATTGCTACAAACATGGTCATTAGACCAATAAAAGCTTTTTTCATCATATAAAGATTGTTTGTGGGAGCCGGGTTCCGCAACAGCCCGTAAATAATAAAGAGAAAGCGTGGAACCTTATCGCTGCTTATCCTTTATCACGAGGTTCCGGAAATGACCCTTCCAACAAGAATAAGCAATAACGTCCACGCCGACATGTATAGGTACGCCATATCGGCGGTATATACATATCCGAGGACGTCTATCGCACTCTCTTGTTTTGGGTTGGTGAAATTTTCCGGATTTCGTGATACCAAAACAAGCGTCAATAAACGCCTTTTTTATGTCTGCAACGATTCGCAAAAGGGGGTTGTTATACAGGCAGACACCCGCCCACACTCCCCGACGTGAACCATTACCGATGCAAAATTACAACAAATTTCTCACATACGCAAGAGTTGGGACGTTTTTTTTGTGAAAAAAGCGGTTTATCGCGTGTATGAGCTGGCAGAGAGCCTGTTGGGAGCTTGCTCACGGATAGGCGCTATGGCCGCTCATACGTAAGGGCTTCAGTCCTGTTTCCACAAAAAATCCCTTAGGGTCCCCGCGAATTTTACATTCGTGGGGAGAGCGCAAGCCGCCGCCGAACTGGAGAAAAAAGGCGAGCGTCAGGGCGAGTTCACCATCCTTGACCGCGCGGGAGTGCCCCTGAAGTTCCAGCTGTCCCTCACCGAGACATATGACTTCACCCGCTACCAGCGTTACACCACGGAGGAGGCCGTGCGGTGGCGTGCGAAGAAAGCGCAGGCGGACACCAGCCGCGAGTACGCCAAAGCCCTCACACGCGAGATGAAAGCCATCGCGGACGCTTTCGCGCTCACGCACCCCGAATGGGAACCCGATGAGGTGAAGACGACCCTTAAGTGTCTGAAGTAGCTATCAGCCATCAGCTATCAGCCGTCAGCCGTCAGCTGTCAGCTATCAGCCGTCAGCCGTCAGCTGTCAGCGAAGCGGTCTGTACTCTGTACTCTGTCAGCGAAGCGGTCTGTACTCTGTAAAGAAAAAGGGCATAAAAGAAAAAGAACCAAAAAGAAAGTTATAAAAAGAAAGTGCGTGGTGAACTCTCTGCATAGCGTGTACATTATCCCCTGTAGTCCCCTTATGCGGGTGTTCACCACACCACTATTTTAAATTTAATATTTTTATGGAAACTATGGATGAAACTCTCGCCAAGCAGCAATCCTTCCGTCATGTGTGGGCGTTGCTGGACCCGTCACCCGACCAGCGCAACACCGAAAACGCATGCCGAGCCTACTGGAACGCACTAACTTTGGCGAAACAGCGGCAGATCTACTGGCAGTTGCGGGAGAATAAGAAGCACGGCATCCCCTTCAAACCCGTCCCTCTCTATGCCATTCAGGACTGCCACCCTGTCCCTACCAACTGGAACGGCAAGCCCGGCATTAACGAGATGATGAAGAATGAGAAGATGGTCTCCGCCTGTTACTACGGCCGCTACGGCATCTTCACCGCCTTTGAAGCGAAACTCTTCGAGATGGAGGACATCAAACCGTTGAACTATATAGCTGACGGCTGATAGCTGATGGCTGACGGCTGATAGCTGATAGCTGATGGCTGACGGCTGACGGCTGATAGCTGACGGCTGACGGCTGAAGGCTGA
>FLNW01000043.1_pt1 | contig 11236 bp, 10 predicted proteins | sample 1140371 | NCBI WGS metagenome assembly FLNW01 (sample SAMEA3878170, study PRJEB12797) | bioreactor metagenome | biome: Moose rumen | place: Sweden | collected 2011-10
CCCACCCCGGGCGCTGACCCGTCGCGGTCGTCGCCCGGTTTGAGGATTGCCAAGCCAATATTTGTGGTTATCGCCTATATTACCCTTCCACACCATAATCCCTTGAAATCAGAAAATCTGCAATATTGTCAGGGGTGACCACCAGAAAATCGGTGTCGGGGTAGGCGTTTGCGAATGTCTTGGTCAGCCTGGCCTTGGATTTCGGGTTCCACTTGATTTCAAAAGCGTGAAGTCTTCCGTCGCTCTCTTCCAAATAGTCTATCTCCTGCTGCTGTTTGGTGCGCCAGAAATACCGGTTCACCCATCTCCTGCCGTATTCATTGCTTTTCATCCGCTCGGCTATGACAAAGTTCTCCCATAACGCCCCTATGTCCTGCCGGATTTCCGGCGCGGTGAAGTCGGCAATCAGTGAATTGCGGATTCCATTATCATAGAAATATATCTTTCGGCTTGACTTGAGTTCGTGCCGCAGGTTACGGGCATACGATGGCAACCTGAAAATGATGTAGCACTGCTCTAATAAAACGATGTAACGTTCCACGGTTTTGGCATCCATCGAACACATCTGAGCCAGCTCGTTGAAGGAAACCTGCGATCCCACTTGGTAGGCTAATGCTCGCAGGAGGGTCTGCAATTTGTCCGGATGCCTGATGTTCTCCCAAGCCAAAATGTCTTTGTACAAGTATGCGTCTGTCAGCAGTTTAAGAATTTCTTTTTCGTTCCCGTCGTTCATCACCACTTCAGGATAATAACCGTAAACAATGCGTTTTGGAAGCATCCTCATCTCCTTGAGTTTGCCGTGATGCGCCACCATCTCCCCAAAAGACAAAGGAAACATCTGGAACTCCCATTTGCGGCCTGTAAGAGGCTCGTTCACCTGATTGGCCAGATCGAATGATGAACTACCCGTAGCAATCATCTGTATATCGCTTCCCGAATCCGCTAATAGTTTCAGCCGCAGACCTATGTCTCGGATGCGTTGCGCTTCGTCCAGTACCACTATGCGGTGACCCTCAAATTCAGATAACAGCCTGTCTGCAGAGCCGTTATTGAAGAGATTTTGTGTCTGTAGTTCATCGCCGTTCAACCATAAGCAGTCATCACGGCCTTGCACAATTTGTCGAAGCAACGTGGTTTTCCCTACCTGCCGGGCACCTGTCAGAATGATGATTTTTCCTTTGAATAGTTTATCGTTCAGTATCTTATGTAAAAAACGTTTTATCATAGTATGATTAAATCTAATAATGCAAAAATATGATTTTTTTTGAATCAAATCCAAAAAAGTCATAACTTTTATGGAGTTGATTCGGTTTTGTTCGTTTTTTTGTAGAGGCGTTGCGCGCAACGTCTCTACAATCCCCAAACAGGGCATTGCCCCCGTCGCGGTTCGTGTCCGTTTTTTCATATCGGATTATTTTGTAATTTTGCGGGGTTGAAAAAACGGACAACGGTATTATGAAAAACAAGGACTTTTGGGAATCGGTAAATGCCGTCATAGCGGAGGGCTTCACTCCCGAGGGTCTTCAGAAATTGGATGAGTATGCGGAACAATTTGTCACAAGAAGGCTTGTATATCAACGATTTTCACCGGCGGAACAGCATGGCTGCGCAGCGGGAGGCCCTGCGCATGTTGTTGCATCCCTGCTCGCGGGAGCAGAAAATCAGACAGATAGAGCTACTTCACCAGATGTCGGAGGATTCCAAAGAGAGCTCCAACGGGGAAAGAGACAAGCTGAAATCTTAGAACGATGGGCGGAAGCCATTGGTTGTTGGACAGATGATGTGAACAATGCCCTCAAAAATGTTTTAGGAACGAAGATTGCAGAAGGCGGCGAGGCGATGGTATATGACCACGGAGCCACTTTAGTGAAATCTATAGGGCTTGATTATTTTGTACAGCCCATACTTGCACTTGACAGAATCACTTTGCATAACACTTATTTTCCTGAAACAACTCTTTGTGTCTTAGGTTTTGGAAGAGCAGACGGAGAGTTTAAAATCATTGTAGAGCAACCTTTTATTAAGGGCACTCACGTCCCAGATAGCGAAATATCTGCTTTTGCCCAAAACATGGGATTCAGACAAATCAACCCCAAAAACTGGACATACGCCACGCCGGAAATATACCTTAGCGACCTCCATGACGAGAATGTGATCCGTTCTGAAGAGGGAAACATCTTCGTGGTGGACTGCGACATCCGCATCAACACGCCGGAACTGCGCTGCGGGGGCGTGCGTGAACTGACGACAGAGGTGAGGCTTGACGAGCAATCATACTGAACAAACACAAATAGTATCAACGAAATGTTATAGAAGAAGAGAAGAAACAGACTAAAAACCGACAATAAACATATTAGATAGCGTTTGTGGCTATCCTTGGACGTCAAATGAAAGTATAAACATAATGTAATAATTATAGGAAAAGAATAAACTAACATATTATTAATCATAGCGTTTGCTATTATTCGGCACAGCCTTGAAACCTGAGAAATTTTGAGATGTGAGTGTTGCGAATAAGTTTGCGAACGTCTGCGCATAGCGTGGGCGTGGACTTATCAACATTCACGGGCAATCTCAGGGCCTCAAGGCGTGGATAAGACAACGTCCACGCTTTTATTATGTCCTGATGGATGCCCGTGTCGCCGCTGAGCAATCGCTCAAAACGAATGCTTATGGAAAAGGTAAAGAACAAAATCTTCATTGGCGAAAATTATTCTGTGATGAATAATCCCATCACAGATGAATTTACTGGAAAAGTACGGATGATTTACATTGATCCTCCCTATAATACGGGGAATCCCATGTCGTATTCCGACAAAAATAACAGTGAGGACTGGCTTCAAGATGTTTCCCTGCGAATAGCTGCTTCACAAAAATTTCTGACCGATGATGGCTTTATGTTTATCAGCATAGACGATAACGAATATGCTTATCTCAAAGTTGAATGTGACAAAGTCTTCGGAAAAGAAAACTTTGTCGGTACATTCATAACAAATCAATCGAAACGAAGCAACAGTAAACTTATCAATACCGTGCATGAATACGTGATTTGCTATGCAAAAAACAAGAAGAAGTGCAAGGCACTCAAAATGAGACGCATGGATATTCCTGAAGATGCGGCAATGATACAACGGATTAGCGATAACGTGAAACGGGATTTCAATATGTTTGGTATTGAAACCGCAACAGACACACTGTTGAACATCATTCAAATTGAATGCAAAAACAAAAACATCACATGGTTGAAGAATTACAACAATGTGGATGAAAACGGCAATGTTTATTTTGCGATGGATTTATCAACGCCTGGCAAACCGCGCGAAGTGAATATCCCTGAAATCAATCTATTTCTGGCGCCACTTCCAAGTCGAGGTTGGTCAAGCGACAAAAAGTTCAAGGCTCTACATCAGAAGAATTTATTGGCATTCAAAGGAAATCGTCCGTACGAAAAGCATTATCTGCAAGATGCAGAGGATAACGTTTCTTCCATTCTTCCTTTCTATTCACGACAAGGAAAACACAATCTTATAAAACTGGGACTTCGGGATATTTTTGACACTCCCAAACCTGTTGAACTAATCAAATTCCTAATCCGAGTCACTGGATGTTCAAAGGATTACATTATGGATTTTTATGCTGGAAGCGGAACGACTGCACAGGCCGTGTATGAAATAAACAAAGAAGATAATAAGAACAACTCATATATATTGGTTCAACGAAAAGAATCTGTAAAACCTAACAGCACGGTTTTTACTGCCTGTAAAAATTATGGAATTCCACCATTGATTTCTGAAATATTAAAGTTTAGAATTGATACATTTTTGAAAATCAATAAAATAACAGATGATTATGACATTTTTGAGGTAGAACAGGAGGTGGCATTATGAAAAATCAAGATCTGGAACTTTTCAGAAAAGGAAGATTTCAAACCATTGACAACCAGTTCATGTTAGATGGTTATCAGGCTTTGGATGGATTGGAACAATTGCAAAAAAAATATGACAAAAGGGATATGGACACATTATTGAACGAATTGCACGATTCAATGGTTGGGCATTATTTAGGCTTTGAATTGGTGAATACTGAAAAACATGGCTTGGACTGCAAGTATTCCAAAGACAAGGATATTTATTTAGAATCTAAAGTTGCCAGTTATGCAGCCACGACATGGAATGCCACATTTAACGACACCACTTACGATAAAGCAAAGGCATTCGGTGACAAAAAGGTGTGGTTGGCTTTATCGGTATGGGAGTCGGCAAGCAATTTACTGTGCATCTGTTATGGCCAAAATGAAGGTATAGAAGTTTTTTTGAATGAGAAAATTGACAGATTTATGGCAGGAGAAACGATTAGATCCACACAGAGTATCAGTTTCAGCACTTTGATTTTCGACTATGGGTTCAAACTTCTTTCAATAACCAAGACACCAGTAGAGTTATATAGAATACTAAGTTTAAAAAACAGTAAATTGCGCGGAATCAGTATGGACATCATTTCAACACCTCAAACGTTCGATTGTAACATCTTTATTGGATAATACGGCAACTTTTCCTCCGCCGTCATCCACAACAACTACGAGGATTTCGCCGACAAGGTGGTGCATGACATCCGCTTCCTGTAAACCAAGTACCGCGCATTAGAAAAAACTCCCACATTTAAATTTGTCATTCCCGCATTTCACGCTTCAAAAACGAGTGTTTTTGCGGTTGGAATTATTGTTTTTGAAAAACACAGGGACAATAAAACAGAAAACACCGGCGACATCATCATCTACCAGACCGAGGACGGTTTGATGAAGATCAATGTGAAATTAGACAACGATACGATTTGGCCGAAATCAATGCCGTGGAACATAAGCCCATGTATATGAGCGACTACATCCGCCAGTTGGACTCCATACTCACTTCGGGCCACCGTCTCCTGCTCGAAGGTGCCGGCTCGGTAAGTTATGCCCAAGCCCTGGAGAAGGTCACCAACGAATACCGAAAATACCAGTGCAACACGCTTTCGCCCGTGAAAGAGACCGCCAAATTGGTAAAGAAGAATACAAAAGGGAAGCAGCAAGGTAACTGAAACGGATAGGAAATCATAGGCGAAAATCCAGCACGCAAAGCGAATGTTTTAACGTATGATGGTGACCGACCCGTTGTACTTGGTCTCCTTGTCGTGCCCCTTGTAATAAAAGGTGTAATAATAGACCCCGTCAGAGCAGTTTTCCGCACCGAACACTTGGGTCCCCACAAAGATCTCGTTTCCCCGGGCGTAGGTGTCATAGTTGTGCGCCCTGTAAACCTGCCTGCCCCAGCGGTCGTATATGACCAGGTCGTTGGTGCGGTACCCGTCAGGGTCCTCCATGTTGATGTCCGTGTTAAGGTTCCCGATGGCAAACACGTCATTCGAGCCGTCGCCGTTCGGAGTGATGACGTTGGGGAATATCAAGTCGGCCTCCACAATGACGGTATGGCTGATTTCCGCCGCGCATCCGAAGTCGGTGGCCACCGAAAGCCGCGCCACAAAATCGCCCCACGTCTGATATGGGTGGGTCGGGTTGAACTCGCCCTCCTCCTGGTCCCCATCACCGAAATCCCACGTGACGCTCACACCAGAAGAGTCGGTGATGTTGCTGGACAGATAGGAGATGAAAGCCGCCTCCCCGTTGTTTTCTGTGAGATGGACGACCGAGGGGGTGAAGGAAAAGTCAATTTCGGGTTGGATGTGGCTGTGGATGTAGTTCCACCTGTACAACGAGTCGGCGCACCCGTCGTCGGTGACGGCATAAAGGCACACCGTGTAGTCGCCCCTGTCATTGAAGGTGAACGTGGGGCTTTCATCCAAGGACTGCATCACCAGATGGCCGTTTCCGTCCAAAATGGTCCATATATAGGACACATGCGACGTGTCAATGGTGGTCGTGTTGCGCATGGTGACGTTGAGCGGCGTGCATCCGCTGGTCGCCCCCTCCGCCTCGAAATCCGCACGGGGTTTCTCGTAAAACCGCACCTCTATGGTGTCCGAGTTCTGGCATGTCAGCGACGACGACGCGCCCTGGGTGGTGATATTCAGAATATAGGTCCCATTGGTGGCCACCCGTATGTCGGGTGTGGTGTCGCCGGTGTTCCAATAGAAATTCACATCCGCGAGCGGGTAGTTGGACTCGATGACACCCACATCCCCATAGCAATAGAACTTGTCCTCACCCAGGTCCGGCTTGGTGACGTTGACCACATGGATGTCAATGCTGTCCGAGATCCAGGCCTCGTCGCACGTTTTCACATTATGGGCCAGCAAGTGGTACCGGCCGGCATCCGCAGGGGAGACGCTTTCGATGACAAACGGCTCTTGGGTCAGCGTGTCGCCCGAGGGGGTCACCAACCGGATGGTGTCCACGTCGTTGGTGCGGTAGGCGAACTCCACCCGCTCGCCAAAGCAGTATTCGTCACGCATCACAATCTCCACCTGGCCCTGCGAGTTGTATCCGCTGAAATATCCTAATGACGAGGACATGCCCGAGTAGTAGTCCAGGACGCCCAGATGAAAGGGTCCGAGGCTGTTTTTTATGGTCATGACCGTCTGTGTGGGTATCAGATTGGTGAAGTCCTTGTAGCAATATGACCACGCGGGGTCGTAGGCCAGCTGGGTAAAGTCGCTGGGGGCAAGCATCGTGCCGGATCCGTTCACCGTGAAGCCCGGCACGTCGGACGTGCGCACGATGAGGGTGAGCTTCATGTTGGTGGAATACGACGGGCGGGCATACACCGCCTCCTGCGACCCGGTGCATCCGATGGCCGGCAGCACGGTGCCCCCGCACTCGCCGTCCGAGCCGGTGAGCTCGAACACAAACGCGGGCTTGTCGGTGGTCACCATGGTGGCCACCGTGGGCGACTGGCTCATCATGTACGTGTAGGTCTGGTCCATGTTCAGCACCGCCACGGGGGTGGCGCTGCCGTTTATGAACACACTTGTGGTGTCCTGCGTGGGGGTGATGGTCAGCCCCTCAAAAGCGCGGTTGTTCCGGGTGGCGATAAACAGTGTGCCCGCATATTGCACGGGCACAATCTGCTCGCCCACCAGGTCCTGCCCCGAGTATCCGGAAAACTGGTTGCTGGCCACCGAATCGTCGGTGGAGTTCACCGCGATGGGCTTGTTTGAGGTGACGCGGGTGTTGGTCAGGTGCCCCGCCGCCGATTGGTCGAGCGATCTCACGCAATAGGACTGTCCGGCGTTGAGGGTGATGGAGATGGGTACCCCGGCGGGTATTCCGCCCGCCAGCGGCTGCGAGGGCACGATGGTGACGATGGTGTTGTCCTCCGTGGCCACAATCTCGATGCTGTTGAAAGCATCGGTCGGAGGGCCGTCAACCAGAAAGTTCTGCATGGGGACGATGAAGTCCGTGCCCAAGCCGTTACGCCCCTTGAGCGTGTATATCTCACTGTTGTTCGCCCCCAGCTGGTAGTACGTGGTGATATTGGCCGTGGACACAATCTTGAACCCGTAGTTGCACACCGTGTTCACCGGTGCCGTCTCCACGATGTTCTCCTGGCTGGTGACATCCAACGCGTAGTAACTGTAGGGGGCGAGCGTGACCGTGACGGGCGCGAAACTGGGGTTCGCCGGCTGCGACAAGGTGACCGTCGCCGGCGAGCTGAAGGAGGTGAAGCAGAATGTTATGGGATTATGGGCGTGATTCGCCGATATGTCCGGCGCCGCAAACCAGAACAGGTTGTCAATTTGGGCGCAGACTGAACCAGCCATCCAAAAGACCAAGAAGGAGCATAGTAGTTTCCTCATATCCAAGCCAAAGTGCGTGCAAATATACAATTCTTTTCCAAACCTGGCAGTGAAACCCTAAAAAGTGTTATTTTTGCCGCCCATGGAGAATCTTTTGGAAATATCAGACCTCACGCTTGACCTTAAACAGGACGGGGAGTGGAGAAATATCCTGCAGCAGGTGAGTTTCCGCATAGGCAGGGGCCAGACGTTGGGTATTGTGGGGGAGTCGGGCTCCGGCAAATCGGTGACAGCCCTGTCTGTGATGCGGCTGCTGGACGCGAGTGTCGCGCGGTACCCGCAGGGGGAGATACGTTTTGCGGGGGGCGGTCGGACGGTCAATCTGCTGTCCTGCCCGGAAAAGGCCCTGCGGCAGTTGCGCGGCCACAAGATGGGCATGATTTTTCAGGAGCCGATGACCTCCCTGAACCCCGTCATCCGCTGTGGTGAGCAGATTACGGAGCAGATACGGCTGCACACCGGGCTGACGCGGGAGCAGGCGCGGCGGCACGTGATAGAACTGTTCGAGGAGGTGATGCTGCCCCGGCCGGGGCAGATATTCGACGCCTACCCGCATGAGCTGTCGGGCGGGCAAAAACAGCGCGTGATGATTGCGATGGCCGTATGCTGCCAGCCCGACCTGCTGATTGCCGACGAGCCCACCACCGCCCTGGACGTGACCGTGCAAAAGGGGATTCTGGAACTGATCGGCAGACTGCAGCGGAAATATGGCATGAGTGTGCTGTTCATCACGCACGACCTTGGCGTGGTGGCCGAAATCGCCGACAAGGTGCTGGTGCTGTTCAAGGGCAGGGTGGTGGAGCACGGAGACATCCGCGACATCTTCCTGAATCCGCAACATCCGTACACGCAAGGCTTGCTGGCGTGCCGGCCCTCCATGACCGTGCGCCTGCGCAGGCTGCCCACGGTGGACGACTTCCTGCGCGACCACGAGCAAGGCGCGCACACCCGCGTGGAGGCCCTGTCGGTCACACCTGAGGAGCGCGCCGCGTCCCACAGGAGACTCTACGCCGAAGAGCCTGTCATCACCATCCGAAATCTTAACAAGCTATATCCAATACGCAAACGCAAACTTTTTGAGAAACAACGGTATCTTCATGCCCTGCGCGACATCAGCCTGGAGGTGTACGAGGGCGAGACCCTGGGACTGGTGGGCGAGTCGGGATGCGGAAAGACAACCCTCGGGCGCAGCATGATACGGCTGATAGAACCCACTTCCGGAAGCGTGACGTATAGGGGGGTGGAGCTGACGGCCCTTTCCTCCTCACAGATGCGGCGGATGCGCAAGGACTTGCAGATTATCCTCCAGGACCCGTATTCTTCCTTGAACCAGCGGCTCACCGTCGGCGACGCGCTGATGGAGCCGATGCGGGTACACGGCATCGGGCGCGACGAGCGAGACCGCAAGCGGAAAGCCCTGGAACTGCTGGAACGGGTGAGCCTCCAAGAGGCACACTTTTACCGCTATCCGCACGAGTTCTCCGGCGGCCAGCGGCAGCGCATCGCCATCGCCCGCGCCTTGGCCGTGAACCCCAGGTTCATCATCTGCGACGAGTCCGTGTCGGCCCTGGACGTGTCCGTGCAGGCCCAGGTGCTCAACCTGCTCAACGATCTGAAGACAGAGTACCACCTCACCTACATTTTCATCTCCCACGACCTGTCCGTGGTGCGTTTCATGTCCGACCGCATCGCGGTGATGTGCAATGGGACCGTCGTGGAGCTGGGCGATGCCGATGCCATCTGCGACCGCCCGCAGACGGACTACACGAAGAAACTGATCTCCGCCATACCCCAAGGCATCCGCAGGGAAGCCTAAATTGTGTATTATTGCGCCCTGTTAAAAAAATCCATTGTAGAAAAAATGAAAGAACGCAGATTTTCCGCCCCCACCATAGCGAAGTTCATCATCCGGACACTCGTTGGCGTCTTTTTCATCACCGCAGCCGTGATGAAACTGGTTTCCATCGACAATTTCGAGGTTTACATTTACAGCTTCAACCTCCTCAGCTTCAACCTGAGTGCCGTCGCCGCCCGTCTGGTTATCGCCGCTGAACTGTTGCTGGGTTCCTTCCTGATCGCCAAAATCCTGTACAAGCCCACCTGGTGGCTCTCTATGCTGATGATGATCGGCTTCACGCTGTTCCTGGGATACGCGGCCCTTTTCCGCCACGACACCAATTGCCATTGCATGGGCGACATCGTGCAGTTGTCGCCCGCATACTCCATCATCAAGAACATCGTGACGATAATACTTCTGCTGCTGGTGCGCAAGGAGGAGGATTATCATTTCAGAGGAAAGACTGCCGTGGGCGTTGTCTGCGCGGTTCTCGCCTTCGTGGTCCCCTTTGTCCTGTTCCCCACCGACTCGTTGTACAACCTGTTCCGAAAGTCTGGCTGTGCGGTGGACGGGAGGCGGTTTGAGCAGCTTATGCAGGACTCCGCCGCCCGTTCGCTGGATGCCGGCGAGGGCGATTATGTCTTCGGCTTCCTGTCCGCAGGCTGCAAATACTGCAAGATCGGCAGCAAGAAGCTGAACACCATGGTGGAAATCAACCGGCTGGACACCAACAGGGTGGTTTTCTTCATCTGGGGGTCCGAAAAATCCATCCGGCAATTCAAGGAGGAGACCGGGGCCACACATTTCCGCTACGTCACCCTGTCCCCTGTGGAGGCCATAAAGATAGTGGACGGCATATTTCCCACCTATGTGCTGGTCAAGGACGGCCAGCCTGTGGAGGCAACCGATGTCAGGGGGCTGAACGATAGAAAAATCCGTGATTTCCTCTCCAAATGAGATAGCAGCCCATGTCTTTGTCGAAGAAAAAAATAGACGATCTCACCCGTTTCTATCTGCGGTATGGCTTTGCCCATACCACGGAGGAGACTGCCCGGCATCTGGGGATCAGCCACAAGACCTTTTTCAACCGGTACACCAGCAAGGAGGAGTCGGTCCGGCTGGTTCTTGAGAACTGGTATGCGGATATCCGGGTGCGGTTCATGGAGAAGGCGGGGCAGTGCAACCATGCCGTGGAGGAGCTTCTGCATTTTGTGTACGAGATTCGGTACATCCGTCAGGAGGAGGCTGTTTTTTTCGAGTATGCGGTGGCGCATGGGCTTTTCCTCTCCGGGGAGGCGCCGTTCAGAAGCATCCTGTCCGAGGTCATCCGTGACGGCATCCGCCATTATCAATTCAGGGAGGACCTCAACGTGGATTTGTACGGGAGGTTTCTCCTCTGCAACTTGAGCCATTATCATTACATGGAGGAGGACAAGGAGGACATCTTGCGGTATTTGGTGTCGCCGTTGCTCTCCCAGCGCGGGTGGGCCTTGTTGGAGGAGATGGATGTGGCCAGTTTTCTATAGGGGTTTTCGGATGAGGTTCAGCACCTCGGCCACGGCGGCGGGCAGGCCGTCGGGATTCTTGCCTCCGGCAGTGGACAGGGAG
>FLNW01000538.1_pt1 | contig 11229 bp, 8 predicted proteins | sample 1140371 | NCBI WGS metagenome assembly FLNW01 (sample SAMEA3878170, study PRJEB12797) | bioreactor metagenome | biome: Moose rumen | place: Sweden | collected 2011-10
ATATATATAGCCTCAGAAAAGAATTGAGAAATGAAGCTAGCTTCATTTCCTGTTGGGAAACTGAATAACTATTATCGCAAACAGACTTGGAAGGATCCCATTGTGTGGTGCAATACTGGTTCCATAAAGACTGAATCGAGCACAACCCATCAAGCCAAGGGATATCAAGGTCAATCTTTTTAAAATAGTTAGAGTCAATAAGTACCTGCGTATCTGATGATGGGGTGCTGTTTAATGTCCTATCAAGAAGTCTTTCTTCTACAGATAGCTTAAAGAACTCATTAAGATCGCGGAAATCATATTGATGCTCCGACAGTCCAATTGAATAGACATGTGAGTTGATTGTGCCTTTGGGATCAAAGCCACCAGAACATACCATCTTTGACCAATGACTTAGGAATCTGCCGAGAATATGCGAATCAGCATTGGTAGCAGCACCCATATAATCTATATTGTTGACATAAAGTATATTGGTTTGGAAACGCGCACCTTCGCCTAACTCTCGTATAGATTCCAAAATTCTCCAATGAGGACGTATGGTGACATCTCCTGGCTTGTTCAAATCGTATCCCAAAAGAATAATATCTACTAAAAGGCCGCCCAGTGTCGCACCATCTATCTTGTACAACTCATCACAGACCATCTGCAAGATGCCACACTCTTCATCTTTGAAACACTTAGAGACAATAAATACATTGGGAATGGCATTATTAGGGAGCAAAGTCCTAAACTGGGAAATCTGGTTGGTCAGTGCATCATGAAGTACGATAGACTCCTTGTTCTCTTCGGTTTTCTTGCCATTTGAGTTGAAGACATCCCAATGATAATATAGTTCATCATCTTCACTCACGATGCATCCTGATGTGACAACGTTGTGTTGTAGATGAGCTCTTTTAACCTCATCTACAACACCTTTAACGTCATTATTTGTGCCTATTACAATGAAATATGCCATTTTATTTTTACACTTTAAGTTCCTTCAGGTAAGTAACCTCTTTTTCAAGCATGTCACGTACCATCTGATATGCGGGGTCCTTTGCACTTACACGGTCCAACTCTATTGCACTCAGCTGTGCATACTGAGAAACGTAGTTCCTCATATCAGACTTGACTGCTTTAATGATTGCAGTAACTGTCGGACGTCCCTTCTCAAGAATCATCTGCTGTAAACGACTTTCTACTTCCTTGTCAAGTCCGCGGAGTTGGAACTGGTCAAATGCGAGGTCTCTTCTCTGGCCAAGTTCGAGGAAACCACCAGAAAGGATATCACCTTGGTCGGATTCGATAAAATAAGTCCTTCGCGATTCGTCAAACCTAATGTAACCATAGACTATTGCATTTACCCAGTTAGGAAGCACCCTGTCTGTCTCCTGCTTTGGCATAATATCAAATCCTTCAACTATCATTCTCTGATGCCACTTCTCATCCAAATAATAAACAGGATACTTATCTGATTTATTAAGTTTCTCTTCAGCTTCCCTCATGTAGCCAATCATATTGTTGACAGCATAAGCTGGACTATAGCACTGGCTCTGGAAAAAAGTGATTCTATCAGTTTCTTTGGTGGTGGCAAAGGTTGGTTTAATAGTCCCAATGGTAAATTCGTCCAAATACTTCTCCTGAATTAATCCAGAAGACTGATCAAATACACCGATTGTGAAAAAAGTTGTAAGAACTTGTGCTTTATCATCATAACCATGGATGTCGGTTTTCCACAAAGGACTAGATAAGGCTTTGACCTTTGCAAAAATCTCTTCAAGTTCTCTGTAGCTCATTTTACTCATCTTCTGCTCAACAGAAACACTGACCGCGTTTTTAACATATTGTTGGTCTTTGGCAAAGTCGAAGAGTATATCACAAAGTTCATCCTCAGATTTTCCCAAAAGAGTGTAGATAGGATTTCCGTTTCTAAAGAGAGCTGATGTGTCTTTGACTTTAGGAAGATCAATGTGTTCGACATCATTTGAGTGGAGATAAATCTGAAACTTAGAGTCTGATTTTGCTATCTGCTGTATTGCGTTGATTTCTCTTCTCTGCCTTCTCTCTACTGCTTCAACATTTGATTTAAGCACACTAACTTTCTGAGAAAGCTCACGTACATAACTATCCAAATCAGTATAGAACTGAATGGCCCAATTATGACGAAGAAGGTCACGTTTCTCCGCGATATGATCAGCAATTTTGTGTTGTAGAACTTCCGCCGCATCCTTGTCAAAGATCCTGAATATACCTGTTCTAAGAGCTGATATTTCTGAGCCCCAGTCATAAGTGTATGCAAGTCTTTGCCGCAACTCAACTGCCTCAGAATTCATCTCATCCTTACAAATGGTGATATTGTCAGAAAGCGATTCAAGGAAAGCCAAGGCAGCCCCAATACCATTTTGAGTATTTAAGATTTCCTCTATTTTCTTCACAAGTTCAGCTTTAACTGATTCTAACTTTTTTGACTCTTTGCTTCGTACTTCTTCAACTACATTAGGTGCCTCGGCTCCGGCAAAGATATTTGTTTGAACGGTGTTTTCGTCGGCATCCCTTCCAATGATAACAGGGAAAGGAGCATCTTTTGGCAGAATGTCATCCGTGAGAAGATTAACATCATGTTCTTGAATTTTAACGGCCTCACTAGTGGTCCATGCATTGACCTCGTTGAGAGCGTTTATTGAGTTAGATTTGCAAAGCTCGTCACAAATCTGGGTGATGATACCCTTCGCGATGACATTCCCCACAGCTTGATTGTCATATATGATTTCAGCGCTTCCAGCAGAAACATAATGAGCCTCTTTGTCTTTTATAGCGTAATCAAATCTGAAAGTCTGTGTGTTATCCTTGCCACTAACCTCGTTAGAGGGGAGAAACATACATCGACCGATAGAATCTGCAACGTCATCGATATTTTGGAATCTAGTCCCAGCCTTGTTGCCATTATTGATTAAGAAAGTATCACCGATTCCCTCGTCTTTGTAATAGACTATATCGAAATTAAAATCAATCGGATTCTGGTTGTCCTTAGGAAGGTGGTAGAGATAATCAAGTTCCCTTATGGCTCCATACGCATTTTGAAAGACATTTGCTGATGCTGGTCCTGGTGCCATGTGGCGGAATACTTCAGGCAAAACCATCCAAGGAGTAATCTGATATTTATGCCCACTGGTACGGAGTGTCTTTGCTACGAGGACAAGCATATCAAGCATAGTTCCACTGCCAGTACCACCTGCAACAGAACCGACAACATTGACAATTATAGGATACTCCATGCCCTCCTTGTCGGTATCATAAGTAAATCTACTACCTAAGGGTAGAGGCCTACTGATTTCGGTAATCTTACTCGCAACACGATTACTAATCTCACTTGCATTGTGTCTTGCTAGAAAACGTCCACTGCTTCTCACCTGACCTGCTCCAAAATTCTTAAGATTTTCAAGAAAAGGAACGTTCCGTTTAGGAAGCCATTGGTATTTGGTTAAGTGATGGTTGTAAATATCAAGGGCGCTACTGATGATTCCACAGAAACAAATCTCGTTATCTGAAAGCTTTACATCTTTTCCTTTTCGAGTAGGAAGAGAAACTTTACGTATTTCCATGTCTGTGTCAATAGCAAGAAATGCAACCATGGGGGGGATTTCTCCATATGCATCCATGAAACACTGTTTAGCACGGAGGATAGCCTTAACTCCAGTTCCTCCTAAACCCACGAATAGGGTTCGTGTAATCTTAATTGGCATAATAATATGATTTTTAGTTAACTAATTGTTATATGCATATTTGAATGAATGTTGTCAATAGTAGCTGTTCCAATGATAGGTATAGGATTGGGAGATACCCGATAGATACTGCTATCAAACTTAACGAGCATTCTTCCTTTAGCCGGACGCATTATAATCGGCGAGGTAAATGCCGGATGACACTTGTAGGCTACAGGACCCTTAATCAGGGCGTCCCAAAAGCTTTGTTTTTTGGACTCAGAAGAAATAACAACCATCCTTGCTCTTGTCATTTTGACAATAAGCGGAGCTTGGTTAGGGATGATAAATGTCTTCTGACAACTTCTGAATTGGGGATAAAACATTCTCCTGAAAAAAAGGAACCATAAAAGCAATATAGTGGCAAACAACGTTAATATCCAGGAAAGCCAAACAAAAAGAGGGTTGAGATGATGTCTGAAATAGACATGAGTGACCAGCGGACCACCACCTCTAACTTGAACATACTGTTTGCCAGAAGTAACGGTTTTCGAGCACCTAATGGAAACGCGAACTAACCTCTTATTTTTTACAGAGAAACTCGGGCCACTATTCTTTCCATCAACCATAATGGTGTACTTGTTGGCAGGAAGGACACTCCCTTTATCATCAATTAAAGTGAGATTACCTGTATAGGATGATTTGAAGGTGATAGTGAAGTGTGCACTCTTCGCAGGAAAGAACAAAAACTTGTTATATGTCTTTCCTATTGATACGTAAGTAACCCCTTTGTGACTCGAAAAGGAATTCAGAAGAAGGAAAATTGCGCAAATCACGCAAATTGTCGGGATAATCCACTTTTTCATATACTCGTTGCATTAGTTTACGTTAATCTTCAAATTCTTCTTGATATCAATAATAATAGCGGAACCGATTCCCGGCATAGGGTTAGGCGTAACCTGATAGGTTCCTACTTGGACCTTTGCTAGTACACGACTGCCCTCGCTTGGTTTGAATATAATAGGGGCAACAAAAGCAGGATGTGTCTTATATAGTATTTTACCTGTCCAGAATCTATTCCATGCAGATTGTTTCTTTGAGTACGATGCTGCCACTACCACCATTCTTGCACCTTTAAATCTAAGAATGAGGGGTGCCATTCCTGGAATGTTAAATGTCTTTTGAATGGATCCGAATCTTGGGAAAAAAATAGGTCTAAAGATAATGAACCAAATAATAAGCATGGAAAATATTGCTATACCAATCCAGATTACGACTTTTGCTAATGGGTTCATACGTTTGTCGTAATACAAAGTCCATTGGAAAGCATCAGCTTTTTGACCAATTCTCAGAGGTTGGGAGTCAATCCTATCAAGTTGATGACTAATGAGTTTGAAGTACCCTTGGTGCTTGCCATCATGAGCATTAGGACTGAATCCAAATGTAAGTTTTTTAGATGCGACATCACTGCCGATTCGGAATCGATTATTTGGTATTTTTTTACCATCAACCTTAACCTGCATGATATCTGTGTTTATTGCCTTACCCTCGTTGTCAACAAATTGAAATTCGGCATAAGAATCATATTTCTTAGCATCTGGGCTAAAATCGAAATCGAATGTTTTTGTCACAGGCGTTGTTTTAGAATCTACCCATAGAAAGCTCGGATAGTATTCTACAGTACCAAACGTAACACTCTCATCCTTCTTGCACGATGACAGGCAGATGAGAAAGAAAGAGGCTATTATATAAATATAATTTTTCATCGTACTGAAATTTTAAGTGAACGTTCAGGTTTATATTCACATTTAACTGGGATTTTTTCCGTAACCAAGAAATCGAAATTTCCACCTCCTGTCATTTTGATGATTAAATTGTTATTAGATGACACAGGCAATTTCTGGCTTGAAACGGGGTCTACCCAAACTCTAATAGAATTAGACATTTTCTCCGTTTTCCTTACCTTATAGAGACAATTCGAAGGAAATGAAGCACTAAAGCATTTTCCAGAAGCATCACCACAAGCAATGGGCAAATCAAAATACTTATCATTCTTTGCATTGAAGATTGCTGAAGACTGCAAGCGAACGAGGTTTATGTTTACGTCAGCAGTTGCTACTTTCCATAAATGGTCTTGGTTTTTACAAACTCTGTCTATTCTCGGATTTGCCGCTTGCTTATGAAGCATAACGTAAAATCCATAGACGTTTTTATTACCATATCTTGCGCCCCATTGGGGAAGCAAATCACGCAAGGCTTTCTGATTTTTGTCATCATCTTGACCATCCGTCATTAGAAACATATAATTTACTCGGCTTTCATCAATTCTGTATTTAAAGAAATCATCAATAGGTATGTAATGATAAGTCATAGTTTTCTTGGACGGTTGTGGAAGCGTGTTGATTTTGGTCTTTAGAGCATTTTTTCCTTCTGCCGTTGCGTAAGCTGTCATAGGTTTTAATTTGGGATTTGGTAAGTTGTTATCGGCAAATGGGATTATAACAATTTCAGCTGTCTCATCATTAATATTATCAATTGCTGAGACCAAATTGGAACGAACTTTATCCCAAAGTTTGTTTTGCACCATAGAGAAAGAGCAATCCAAATAATAAACCCTCCGCTCCCTAAGAACTTGAGAATATGCTACCGTTGAGATAATGCACATTATTATTAATAATATTACTTTTTTCATAATTGTTTTATTTGCCTATAGATTATCGTTAATGTTAGCAAATTCCTTTTTTTTGCAACCCTCCGACAGAGATTTTTGGAGTAGTGCAACTCGAACATAGCAAGTTTGCACATCTCTTTCCTGCCTCAGCCCCTCGGCAGATGTCAATTGTTTAGGTTCTTATTGGCATATACAAAAAAGCGTGGAGCCGAATACTTGTTGCTCGCTCCACGATGTAAAGGCCTTCGCATTGCCCAGATAGTCGAAACGAACAACGCAAACGCCCCACGCTTAAATGTTATGAACTTATATATACCCTTAACAGTTCCCATTATTACAACAGGAACTGTAGGGAATGCTCATACAAACATCCCAAGGGGTCATCTACCGTTGCCTTGATTCTGACTATCTGTTCGAGTTTGCGAAGTTCTTACATCGTCAAAGTCAAAGCGTTAGCAAACGCCTTTATGAATATGTCATCCCAAATGTATGATATGCCACTAAAGGCACGTCACCCAAATGAGACAATGCAAAGATAATAATTTATTTTTGAAATGAAACAAAAAAAGATGAGTTTTTGTATGAAACGCTTCTAATAAGTATGAAATGTGATATAAATGTCACTTTTCGTTTTCTATTCTGTTCATTAGCTGATGGCATAAAGATGCTGAAACGTCAATACTCTGTAGTCGTGGGTCGCTGACCAGTATCAGGCGTATTCCGTTCTTTGTCATCTACAGGAAGGGACTTAGTTTATCTATGTCCTGAAGAACACAGATGGAAATAAACGATGTCTATGCCAACGGACATACATGAAGTAAGTCCCTACAACTATCTTAATCATGACACGCCCTCCTATAGAGCGGTAACCACGTGCGTTTATTGCATGCACATCTGTGCCATCGACTATATTTTTGCAATTAATGATAAAAAAAACTTGGTAAATGTGATATGAGATTCTATAAATTGGGAAAACTTTTGTATCTTTGTAACAAATTGACATCAGATGAACCGGATCACTCTTATACTGGCTATGATGATGATGTTTCCTATCATGGGCAACGCACAAAGGAAACGTGCGCTGATGGTAGGCATATCTAACTATCGCACAAACGGGTATAGGGTATGGCAAAATATTCACGGGGCGGAAGATATAGCGCTGTTGACTCCCGAGTTGAAAAAGAAAGGTTTTTCCGTTCTGTCACTCACCAATGAGAATGCTACTTACAAGGGAATCATCACGGCTATCAATGATTTCATTATGAAATCAAAGAAGGGCGACACTGTGTATCTGCATTTCTCATGTCACGGACAACCGGTGGAAGACGGTTTGAACGGGATGGTTAAAGATGAGACTGACGGCTGGGACGAATCATTAGTACCGATAGATGCAGGAAAGGTTTACAGCGCTGCCTACAAAGGAGAGAGACATATTACCGATGATGAATTAAACGGATATATTACCCTTCTTCGAAAGAAAATAGGACCTGCAGGAATGCTATGTGTCGCCATGGATGCCTGTCATGCCGGTAATATGGAGCGGGATGACTTTGAGACAACCCGCGGAACCAATGAGGGACTGACAAGTAATCCGAGAAACAGGTATAATCCGTCGGATATGGCCAAACGAAGCAAACCCGTTCAGTCTCCCGAATTGGCACCAGTGTTGTTCATTGAGGCGTGCGAGTCGAACCAGCGTAACCAGGAGATCATCTTCCAAGGGAATGAATATGGTGCACTGTCGTTCAATATCTGGCAGATGCTCAGCAAAGCAGCAACCTTTCCCAAATCGATTCAGGAATTCAAGAGCAGGCTGAGCACGAATATAACATTCAATAAAGATAAGCATAACAGACTTTGGCCTGGTACACAGACGGTTGTTTTTGAAAATTAAGTGATGGACAAGATACAAGGAGATAAATTCAGGCAGTTCGTGGAAGACAACAGGAAAAATGTTTGTCGGAGGATCATGCTGGGCTTTAAGCTGTCGGAAGACGATGCGAAAGATATCTTTCAGGATTCCACGATAGCCTTGTATAACCACATCGAGGCCGGGATAGATGTTTCCTTGGAAAAGTTCTTTGCAGGTATCTGCTACCGTCAGACACTGAAATTTCTCAGGAAACATAAGCGGACTGTCAACTACGACATGAACAACCCTTTGTCAGAAGCCAATAAAGCCACAGGAATCTCATTCAACAAGCTCAACGAGATTGTAAACACTATTCCCACCAATGGTATTTATCCGCAGACATCCACCCCACCCGATGAAGCCTTCGACCTTAAAAAGATGAAGGAACGAGTGAGCAAGGCTCTGGATGACATGGCCCAACGATGCAGGCAGCTCCTTACGAAATATTATCTGGAAGGGTATAGTTGGACGGAACTGGCATTGATGTTAGAATTGAAGAATGCTGACACTGCCAAGGCCGCCGCCAACAGATGTCGCAGACGGTTCGAAGAGAAATACAAAGATCTTGAAGTTTATTTAAAAGGGTAAGATGATGGCAACAGACAACAGTGATAGAATAGACCGGTTTCTAAGGGAGCAGATGACACCCGAGGAAAACGATGCGTTCCTGCGGGACCTGGAAACCGACGAGGCCTTACGCAAAGAGGCTCAGTTGACTGCACTCATGATTCAGGAACTTCATGAGCGGCAGGCAAAACAGGATGCAGAGATTATTGAGGAAGTCGTTGCCTCAAGGAAACAGTCTAAGAAGGCAAGAATCATCCGCATGATGAAATGGGCGGGATCCATCGCAGCCTTACTGCTACTACTCTTCGGGGTATATATCTACCAGTCGGATAAGTCTTCAGAAACAGACTATATTGCACTTGCCGACAGGTTCTATCAGGAGACAGCTGCTCCGAACTTCAGGGGAGGTGTTACCGATGCAGACGAGGAACTGACCAACTTGTTCGATCAGGTTGGCAACAGCGACGACATACCCGGCGTTATCAGCAGACTGCAGGATATTTATGACCATCTCGATACTGAATATGCATATCGTGCCAATGGCAACGACATCCGTATCGCATGGTATCTTGCCTTGGCATATCTGAAAGACAAACAGCCCGACAAGGCAACACTACTCCTCAGGACCATCATCCAAGATGATAAAGGTACTGAGTTAGGAGCGAATGCCAAAGAGTTGTTGAACAGTATCACGACAAAATGAAGCATACCTTTTTTATTATAATAAGTTTTCTCATCTGCACTTTCTCGTATGGGCAAAACCAAAATTCGGGTTTTGACTTTAAGCAGGCTGAGCAGGTTGTAGAACGGGCAATGCGGCAACGGATTAATGATGCTGAAACTCAAGAACGAGTCTGTACCATAGCAAGTTATGTGGGTGTCTATCAATTCAACAGTCGCCGCTACACCGCAGCTATCCGGACACTTGAGTATGCCATCAGTCACTCCCGGAAGAACAATGAGGTCATACAGATTCAGAATCACGTCTTTCTGACTCATGCCCTATGTCTGACACGCAACAGGAGTGCCCTGTCAAGACTCCAGAATTTAGTTCTGATTTTTCAAGACTTTCAGAAAAACACGGTGAGAGGCAACTTCCCCGTAGAGTATGCTGATGCCATGAGAGGTGCCATGAATGAGCTGTTACTGCCACTGACCAGTCTTGTATCCAGAACATTTCCAGACAATGAGACTCTTCATTATTGCTTCAACCTGATGCTTTATCTGAAACAGTTCTCCTTCTATCAGTTAGGAAACAAGACGGAAGCTGAAATAAAACATAGTCTATATCTGGACTACAGGAAATTGCTGTCTGCAAAGCTGCGGAAAGAAGATGTCGCCATTGAGTTTGTTCCATGTATGGATATTACCGGGACACACGTTAATGGGACATATTATGTGGCCTACATCCTTGACCACAAAGGGAACCTGAGATTTGTAGAAGTATGCAACAAAAAGGATGTTGAGGCACTTTACCAATACAACGAAACATCATGGAACCTCTATGGCAGACAATCTTCTCAACTATCAACGATGGTTTGGAAGAAGTTAACACCTTTCCTTACCGGGAAAAAACGTATTTTTCTTTCACCATGTGGCATTCTTAACCGTGTAAACTTTCTCCTTTTCGACACAAGGGTTCATGAGTTGTCGAGTACTTGTGAACTGACTAAGACGTATAAAAGGAATCCGCATTCCAATGCCGTGCTTATCGGAGATATCGATTATGATAATTCTATTAAAAGCATCCTAAGGGGTGATCGCGACTGGGGTATGCTAAGTGGTACAAAACTGGAAGTTGAGAGTATTTCCAAAACACTGTCGAATCGCTATGACGTCACCACGCTGACAAAAAATAACGGCTCGGAGCAGACTGTAAGACGACTATGCGATCTTACACCCCAAATACTGCATTTTGCCACTCATGCTATCTGTTTTACTGACAGCTTATACCGTAGTCAGTTCGGGTATTTCAACTTTCCATACAACTATTACCCTGAAAGACAGGAATTAACCTACACAGGTTTGGTATTGTCCGGCGGAAATCTTGGATTTAAGCGAACCGGTAACCGACCACTGAACAATGACGGTATCCTGTTGTCGGAAGAAATCTCCAAACTGAGTCTTGACGGCACATCGTTGGTCGTACTTTCTGCTTGTAACTCTGCCAATGGTATCTTCGATGACATAGAAGGAACGTTTGGCTTAGTAAAGGCCTTCAAGTTGGCCGGTGTAAAGACAATCATTGCCAGTCTCTCCAAAGTAGATGATAATGCCACCAGTGAATTTATGTCATACTTCTATCGCCGTCTGTCGGAAGGAGAGAGTATGCACACGGCATTCGTCAATACGGTCATTCGGATGAGAAATAAATATCCGAACCAACCTAAGTTCTGGGC
>FLNW01003739.1_pt1 | contig 11224 bp, 9 predicted proteins | sample 1140371 | NCBI WGS metagenome assembly FLNW01 (sample SAMEA3878170, study PRJEB12797) | bioreactor metagenome | biome: Moose rumen | place: Sweden | collected 2011-10
ATCTATCGATAATGTCGCCCCTGGAAGGTAATAAGGGGACAACGTCAAGTCCCGGCCTTTTTCGTCATCCAAAAAATACCGGAGACGTACATTCTGTAAAGTATCTTCCGTATGATTGGTCAGTCGTATGCGGAGGGTGGCCTGGTTCGGGTCGTTCGACTGCTCGTCGTAAGCTTCTACAGCGACAGGGGCTTCTGCAAACAGCAGCGTCGCAAAAACAAGAATAGCTAAGCAAAACTTCCTCAGCATACCAAACCTCACCAAATGCAACAAAATTATAAGTTGCTTTTTTAATATAACACTTTTATTTGGCTAAACCTCGGCGGCAAACGTAAAAAAAAGAAGCCGATATTACAGCGATTATACAAACGCTTTAAAATTTCGGAAAAAATTGTCCCGAAAACTTTTTTTTATAGGAGGATTGTTTTGATTGCTTCTCCCCATTGGGGATAACAAGACTACTGCAACAAGTTGCAGAGTCTTGTAAAGCCTTCGCCTCGCAATGACAGCAGGCGTGGTCATCCCATGTTCTTTAGAATGTCTTCACCTGAAAAAGAATCGGCATCAAAGCGAGACATACGAGCGCAATCGATGTCGCCGTCACGCCCAAGCGGAGCAAGAAGTACGTCGAAGAGCTCAAAGCGTTTTCATTCTTAGCGTCATCCGTCTTTTCTGCCGGAGCAAAGATCGAAATTGCCACGCGCAAGTAGTAATAGATGGCGATAATCGAGAACACAAAACCGAATGCCGCGAGTGCGACAAAGCCCGTGCTCACCAAGCCCGAGAACAAGACGAACTTGGCAAGGAATCCGGAAAGCGGCGGAAGGCCTGCAAGGCTTGCGAGGCAAACCACAGCCGCGATGCCTTCGAGCGGACGGCGACGGCCCTGACCGCGAATATCATCCAGATTTTCCTTTTCGTCGTTTTTACCGCTAAAAGCAGAAATCGCAGCAAGCGCGCCAGCAGAACCCAGAGCGTAAGTCACCAGAAAGTAGTACATGGCGCTCAAATCCTTGCTCACAAGGCCGAGCACCATAAAGCCCGCGTTCATCACCGCAGAGAATGCGATAATGCGACGAATCGACTTTTGGGCAATTCCCGAAAGCGAACCGATCACAATCGAAAGGATCGCCACGCCAATCATCACCGGGGCAAGCTTTTCCACGCCGGAGCGCATCCAAAGAGAGCCAAGAGCAGCCAGCGCACCGACCTTCACCACCGCAGCCATAAAGCCCGTGACCGCAACAGACGCGCCCGAATAGACATCTGCCACCCAGAAATGAATCGGAGCGGCACCCGCCTTAAAGAGAAGCGCAAAAGACGAGAGCAGAACACCCGCCGAATAAAGGAGTTCGCGACCAGCGAGCACCTTACCGCCGAAATGAGTTGTTCCCGTCGCACCGTAAATCAACGACATTCCGTAAAGGAAGACAACGCTAAAAACAGCGCCCGTCACAAAATACTTGAACGTTGCTTCGTTCGCATTGCGATCCTTGCGGCGTAAACCGACAAGGCCATAAATCGGGTAAGCGGCAAGTTCCATACCAATAAAGAGCGGAATGAAATCCACCGACTGCACCATGATCAGCACACCGACCGTTGCGAGAAGCGCAAGACCATACGGTTCACCCGCCGGATACTTTTCACGTGCAAGCGTTACCTGCAAGCCTCCGATTCCCAGGAAGGCGCAAAGCAACACGGCAAGGGAAAGGACAACACGGAGCGTGCCCATTTCAAAGAATCCGAAAAGCGGAGCGGCGTCCACTTTTACAAACACAAAAGAAAGTGCCGAAAGCAAAAGGAATGCACTTGCAATCCAAGGGAGCACCTTTTGCTTGTTTTTATCGGCAACGAACGGTTCCATAGCGATGCTGACCATTGCGGCGAGCGCAACGAAAATCGTCGGAAGGAGATTCCCAAAACTAGCGGACATTTTCAGCCTCCACTTGTTTTACTTCTTGTTCAGCCGTAGCCGTTTCTGCTACAGCTTTTTCTTCGACAGCCGTTGAGTCTGCCACGTCTGCCGTATATGCAACGGAGGTAGCAGGCAAAGACGCAGCCTCAATAGCAGCTTCAATTTCAGCCCGTTGGTCATCCGTTACTTGGGTGTAATCGAGCGTTTTCGTAATCGGCTGCGGATGCACGCCAAAAACAATCAAAAGGATCAGGAGCGGCGCAGCAGCCACTGCGTCTGCAATCGGGAAGCGGAGTTTCTTCTGGTCTTCCGAGATTTCGCCCGGTTCACCGAAGAGCACCTTCTGAATCAAACGCAACATGTAAACACCAGTCAAGATGATGCAAAGACCCGCAATCACCGCAGCGATTTTACTCATGTTCCAAAGGCCGAGAAGCACAAGGAATTCTCCGACAAATCCAGCTGTACCCGGAATTGCGATAGCAAGCACGCTCGCCACACCGAAGAAGAATCCAAAAATCGGATAGCGACCGGCAAATCCACCCATCTTATTGAGAATGCGATGACCGGCAAGGCGTTCTGCAGAACCAGCCAGAATATAGAGGGCAGAAGCGGATAGTCCATGACCCACAAGAAGCACGAGCACAGCCGGGAACACTTCCACATTCAGCGTAAAGATTCCGGCAATCGCAAGTCCCAAGTGACCCATGGAGCTAAAAGCAAGGAGCTTTTTGATATCCTTCGCGCGCATCGCCATGAAGGCTCCGTAAACCGCAGTCAAAAGACCGAATCCGAGAAGGATCATGCCATTTTTGAAAGCGACTTCCGGGAAAATAGCTAGCACCCAGAAATAGAAGCCGTAAACGCCAGCTTTCGACATGGCACCCGTCAAAACAGCGCTCAAGCTTGCCGGAGCTTCCGCATAGGTTTGAGCCTGCCAACCATGCAACGGGAAAAGCGGAGTCTTTACCCAGAACGCTGCGGCAAAGCACCAGAAGAGAATCGTCTGCGTAGATTCCGGAAGAGCCTGTGCAGCTTGAGCAACCGGAAGCACGTAAGAAGATCCCGCGATGGAAATCAAGTACCAGAGAGCGACAGCCATCGGAGCAGAACCGATCAGCGTGTAAAGGGCAAAATTCACAGCCGCTTCACGACGTTCCTGTCCACCATAAGAACCGATGAGGATTGCCGCAGGAAGAACAAGCGCTTCAAAGAAGAAGAAGAACAGTACAGCGTCGGATGCAAGGAACGTTCCGTCCAGAGCACCGAGGAGCGCGAACATTCCAATGGCAAAGTTGCGGTAGTTACCTCCCGTCGTCTTGCGAGCGCTGATCAAGGCTGCTAGCGTAATGATATTAGCAAGGAACACCATCCAAGCGGAGAAGCCATTCACCGCAAAGGAAAGTGTCACCGTGATACCCGCACCCGGGATCGTAAACCATCCCGCTGGCGTCGTGTTGTAATCTCCCGAAAAGAGGAGTACAATGCTCGCTAGCAAGTGAATCGCCGAAAAGATCACCGCAAGGCGAGAAGCCGAACGAGCGTCCTTGCCAGAAGCGGCAACCATCAAAATGGCGGCGAGGAACGGAGCAAAAACCAGTGCGTATAACATTAGGAAAGCCCTCCGCAGAGATAGACCACAATGCCGATGATCGCCATGCCTGCAATGCTCAAGGCCACCTGCAAGCGAACCTTGCGGACCTGGAGAGAGCGAAGACCGTCACCCACAATGAATACGATCGCACAGACCATCCATTGCAGAATTTGAACGAACTTGTCTACGACTACATCCGTCACCCATGCCAGGAATTCAAACACCCGGATAATGACGTTATGAACGTAGTCAAAGAAGAAAGTCCAATCGAAAGCGATGCCAACCGGAGCCGAATCCGCATTCTTTTTGAGTTGCGGAATACGCTTGCGAGTAAAAATCATATAACCGAGGCAAACGCCCACAAGTGCGGCAATCGTACCGAGAATTGCAAACGTCAGCGGCGAAGGCATTGCCTTTTCCACAATCAAGAAGTGCGCCATTTTCTGAGCCGTCTGCACAACCGGAGCAAGCCATTGTTCAAACCAGTTTGCGCCATGCACGAATACATTCCAGAAGTAACCGGAGAATGCCGAACCAATTGCGAGAACACACATCGGGAAGGTCATCGAGAACGGAGCTTCGTGAATCTGTTCATCACGGAGTTCGCCACGATACTTGCCAAGGAACACGAGCACCATCAAGCGGGTCATGTAAACGGCAGTGATCACAGCTGTCACAAGGCCAACGCAATAGAGGACCGGTCCAAGTACCGGGGAAAAATCAAACACCTGTTCGAGAATCAAATCCTTCGAGAAGAATCCCGAGAATCCCGGGAAGCCGATAATGGCGAGGTACGCAAAGAGCATCGTGATCGCAGTAATCGGAGTCTTCTTCAAAAGGCCACCCATCTTGCGCATATCCTGTTCACCAGCAAGAGCGTGCATCACCGCACCGGCACCAAGGAAGAGCGTCGCCTTGAAAAAGGCATGAGTGAACACATGGAAAATCGAAACGTCGAACGCCGAAACGCCAGCCGCCATAAACATATACCCGAGCTGAGAAATCGTCGAGTAAGCAAGAACCTTTTTGATATCATTCTGGAGAAGTCCAGCGACAGCAGCCCAGAAGGCGGTCAGCATACCCACAAGAGCAATCATCGGGAGCACGCCCGGAAGAATTACAAACAGCGCAGAAAGTCGCGCAACGAGATAAACGCCCGCAGTCACCATCGTCGCCGCATGAATCAACGCAGAAACCGGAGTCGGACCGGCCATTGCATCCGGAAGCCAGGTGAGGAGCGGAATCTGAGCGCTCTTCGCTGTGCAAGCCCAGAAGAAAAGAAGTCCTGCAGCAGTCAAAAGCGGAAGACCGTCCACAATCATGCTTGCCGAAGCCGGATTCAAAATCCAAGCGACGAGATTCGAATAATTCAAAAGGCTCGAACCGCCGACCGTTACCAAGGCAGCCATACCGAGAAGGAATCCAACGTCACCGACACGGTTCACGAGGAACGCCTTGTTAGCCGCTTTGCAATTCTTCAGATCCTTGTTCCAGAAACCGATCAAAAGGTAAGAGCAAAGGCCCACACCTTCCCAACCGAGGAACGTCAGGACCAAAGAATCCGAAAGGACGAGCACCACCATGCTGAACACGAACAAGTTGATGTAAGCAAAGAATTTGGCATAGCCGCGATCCTTGTGCATGTAACCCGTTGAATACATCGTGATGAGAGTCGCAATGCCCGTGATAAAGAGGAGCATCGTACGGGAAAGTCCGTCGAAGAGGAATCCAAAGCTCACCGAGAGCAATGGAGTATCGATCCAGGAAGCCAGCGTTTCGTGGATACCATGCGCCGGCATATTCCAACCGACAAACGCTGTAACCACAAAGGCGAAAAGCGGGAATGCAACCGCAATCACACCTACCAAACCTTCGTCCGGACCCTTTTCGCTTTCAGAAGACGCAAGAGCGATGAGCGTAAGCACCACCACGCCTACGAGAGGGAAAAGAGGGATTAACCAAAGAGGAATCATTTTCTATTACCCCCTCATATTGGAATAGTTATCGATATCCGCGCTATCCTGGTTTTTAAAGAGCAGGATAATGATCGCAAGGCCAACGCAAGCTTCAGCTGCAGCGACTGCAATCGTAAAGAGCGGAATAATTTGGCCCGTAACACTTGCCGCATCGGCAAACGTCTTGGAGAATCCGATGATGCTCAGGTTCACCGCATTCAACGCGAGTTCAACGCCCATCAAAACGAAGAACACGTTACGACGGCAAAGAGCCGTTGCAATGCCAACGGACAAGAGAATCAGCGCCAAAACTTGAACGTAAATCGCTTGCATTAATGAACCTCCTCAGGCAAAACCTTCTCCGGATCCGAAGCAATACGCTTGCGGGCGAGAATGACTGCCGTCGCCATTGCGGAAAGAAGCACAAGGCCAATCGCAAGAACAATCAGGTAATAACCGTTACCGTCAGCGTTCATGTTGAACAGGGCATGCGCCGTTACATCGACACCGCCGCGAACCGTGGCCGGGTCAAAGGCAAAAGTCGAATGGCAAAGAACGAACGATGTGAGGCATGCGATCGCCACCACAGAGAGCAGCACAAAAATCGACACCTTGTCGAATCGCTTTGTCGAGTTATCACGGGAACCGTTCAACACAAGAATGATGAACATCAAGAGCGTCATGACAGCTCCCGCATAGACCATAATCTGGACAGCGCCCACAAACGGACTTCCCAAAAGGCCGTAGATACCGGCAAAGGAAAGCATTGTCGTCACCATCGCGATCGAAGCATAAAGCGGATGCTTGGTGAAGAAGATGCAAAGAGAGCATCCCACAGCGATCACCGCCAAAAGAATGAAGTAGATGAGAGCTAGCATTTGACTTCTCCCCAGACTTCGAGAGCCTGCTTATTTTTCGTTCCGCCCGGAGCCACTTGGCTCTGCGGATCATCCGGATAATCCTTCGGATTCCAGTTTGTCAAATCCGTGAGGTTGACAATGAAGTCTTTGCGCTTCGGATGTACAAAACTCGTTTCGCATGTATCCATGCGAAGAGCGTCAACCGGGCAAGCCTCCACGCAAAGACCGCAGAAGATGCAGACGGAATGATCGATTTCAAAGCGAGTCGCTTTCTTTTCGATTCGTCCATCCGTAGACTGGTCCGCTTCGATAAAGATGCAGTGAGCCGGGCAAGCCGATGCGCACATAAAGCATGCAACGCAACGCGGAGAGCCATCTGGACGAACCATTATACGGTGCTTAGCTCGGTAATCACGCGGAATATAAGGTTTGACTTCCGGATACCCAGTCGTCGGAAGCGTTTCATAGCGGAAGAAACCGCGTAAAAAATGCTTGATCGTCGTGTACAGGCCACGGAACGCTTCAAAAATGTAGAGGCGTTCAATCAAGTTCATTTCTTTGTGTTTAACAACGCGAACCATTAGTTGCCTCCCATGACGAGTTTAGCGACCACAGCCGTCACCACCAAGTTCAACAGGGCAATGTTCAAAAGGATCTTCCAGCCGAGATGCATAATCTGGTCATAACGGAAGCGCGGAAGCGTCCAACGAACCCAAATCCAGACCCAGCAGAAGAACACCGTTTTGATCATCAAAACGAGAAACTGCACGGCAGCCGTACCAAGAGCGGTACCGATGCCATAAATCGGAAGACCGTTCACCACTGTCGCTTCCGAATGCACAAAGAGACCGGAAACCACAGCCAGAGCGATAAACACGGGCACTGCGGTCCAGGCGATAATCTTGTAAAGGAGATATTCCTTGTTGATTTCATCCTTGTTCGAAGCTTTGCCCTTGTTGAATTCACGAAGCCAGCGATAAACCATGTGGAGGAATGCGAGTGCGAGGAAGGCACAGATGCCGAAGAGAACGGCAAGGACCGTACCAAAGTTCGCCTGCACATCGGCAGTCGTCATGAACGGGATCGAATAACCGCCGAGGAAGAGCGTCGCCATGAGAATACTGTTGATTCCCACATGGCCATATTCACCCATGTAGAACATACCGAACTGCATTGCACCATATTCCGTATGGTAACCGGCCACAAGTTCCGGATCTCCTTCCGAAACGTCAAACGGAGGACGTCCCGTTTCGGCAATCGCCGCAAGAAGGAAGCAGAAGAAAGCCACCGGCTGAACGAAAATACCCCATGTATGGGTTTCTTGCCAGTTCACAATGCCTTCGACATTGAAAGTTCCTGCAAGCAGAACCATTCCCATCATCGAAAGGCCAAGGCAAACTTCATAGCTGATGCTCGTTGCCGTTGCACGGAGAGCGCCTAAAAGCGGGAACTTCGACTTAGAAGCCCAACCCGAAAGCACTGTACCGAAAACCGAGAGCGAAGAAAGGCCGAACATAAGCAGAATGCCAATGTCCGTATCCACATTCGCCGCCGGAATGTGCACCACCGTATCGCCGAACGTAAAGTTCAAAGAAGCAAAATACGGAAGAACGCACGGTGTGAGGAGCGTCAGGCCGAACGGAATTGCCGGAGCAAGCGAGAAGATAACCTTATGAACGCTCTTTGGTTCATAGATTTCCTTGAAGAATAGCTTCAAGCCGTCACAGCAGTTCTGGATCCAGCCAAAAGCGCGGATCTTTCCGAAGAACGGAATCTTGATGTAGGAGCGGTTCGGGCCTTGACGGTCCTGAATAAAACCGGCTCCACGGCGTTCCATCGGAATCAAGAGAAGAATGAAGAGCACCGGAATAAATGCAAGAGCGAGCTTTGCAATTACCAGAAGCCATTCAATCCATGTTTTGGATTCAATAAATTCCATCATACGGCAGCATCTCCATCGAGCAATTCGCCCGTGCTATGGATGGCATCAAAAGAGAGCTTCGCAAGCTTCGGAGCGAATTCGCACGCTTTCTTGAAAGCGATCGCTGCGCTCGTTACATCTTCACCGGCAAGGGCAAAGAGAACCGAGAACAGCGGAGCAAGTTCTGCATCCGGAGAAGTCGGAGCTGCATTCAGCTTTTGAAGAATCGAGTTCACGTTCACCATGGAGCCGCTCACTTCGGACCAGTGACTTACGCCGTAAACGGTCGAGGACTTCTTGGCCGTTTCATCATTCTTTGCCGAAATCGAAATGCGATTCGGAATCGCTTCAAGAGCTTTTGCCTTGGAAGCGTCACTGCCCCACAAGTCTGCAGAAAGCGAAACGAGCGTTTTAAATTCGGAAGCGCGTTTTGCGAGATCTTCGGCAGTCTGGGTAAATCCGAACAGGGCAAAACCGGCGCGGTTTGCCACCGGGTCTCCGCTCTTCGAAATTCCATCCGGAGTTCCTACCGGGGCGAACGTTCCGACAAAGACTTCAGCGCGGCCACCGAGCTTATTTACAAGCGTCTTGAGTGCGGCTGCATCTTCGTTCGTTGCACTTCCACCGAGAACGAATGCGATTTTTCCTTCACCGGTCAAAGCCTTTTTGAGAACTTCCAAATTGCCGACCGGCAAACGGTCCTTGGCAAATTGCTGGAACGAAAGACGGCTCGTGTTCGAAATCCAGGTGCGGTTCACTTCCGGATTGCAACGCGGCATCACGCGCCAAATGTGGCCGTTGTTATGTTCGAGCCAGATGTTTGCACCGAGGGAATCATCCATGGAAATGGTTGCCGTACGGGAAAGCATCCAAACGCGCTGCTGGAAGCGGAAATACTTCGCAGTCATTGCACCGGTCGGGCAAACGTCCGTCACGCAAAGGTCATATTCATGATCGAGCTTACGACCCGGGAAAGTGGAGATGTAAGTCTTATCGGCACGAAGTGCGAGCTGCAACTGTTCATCACCAGCGACATCGCGCATAAAGCGGACACAACGGTCACACTGAACACAGCGTTCTTCATCGAGGAAGATACGCGGACCAATGTCCACACGCTTACCGCCACGGAGCTGACCCTTGGTATCGTAGAACTGATGATCCGGATTGCCGTGATAGTTTTTACCGACTTCCGGGAAGAGGCGGCTCGTATCCTTGCCCGCTTCCACGTAATTTTCCTGAAGCGTGCATTCACCCGCCTTGTCGCAAATCGGGCAGTCCAGCGGGTGGTTCAGCAGCATGAATTCAGAAACTGCTGCACGAGCGTTCTTCACACGTTCACTCGAACGCGGTGTCGAAATTTTCATGCCTTCCTTCACCGGGGTGAAGCAAGAAATGATTAAAGCCTTTCCGCGCGGGCCTTCCGTTTCCACGAGGCACTGGCGACAATTACCAGAAACAGGAAGATACGGATGGTAGCAAACGTGCGGAGTTTCAATGCCGACAGCTTTCAAAGCTTCGAGCAGGTTAGTATCGCCCGGCACTTCCACGTTCTGGCCATCGACCTCGATAGTAACACGAGGACTCTTGGCAGTCGGAAGATGAGGCATGTTGTAATGATTGCTCATAAGATTACCAGTAGGCTCCCAGACGAACGGTCGGTCTCAAGCGGGGTTCCGCATGATTCGGGTTCTTTGCGATATATTCCTCAAAATCAGCACGGTACTTTCTCGTGTAAACGTTCAGCGGACCGCCGAGAGAAATCGACAGCGGGCAAATCGTTGTACCGCCAAAACCGGCAGAAATTCCCTGCAACAGTTCTATGTCGCCGTCGTGGCCTTCGCCACGCATGATCGAATCGAGAACACGTTTTGCAAAGCCTGTACCTTCACGGCAAGGAGTGCACTGACCACAGGATTCATGAGAATAGAAGTGACCGAGGACGTCCAAAATATCGACCGCATTGTGCGTATCGTTGAACACGATAATTGCACCCGAACCGAACATGGTCTTCAACGAAGCCATGCATTCGTAATCGAGCGTTGCATCTTGACATTCTTCGGGAAGGAGCGGCGGGCAAGAAGAACCTCCCGGAATCACACCCTTCAAATTACCGATAATTCCCTGACAGTATTCTTCGCTCGTAAGCATTTCCATGAGCGGCGTTCCGAGAGGCGCTTCATAGAGGCCCGGACGCTTCACGTCACCGGAAACGCAGAATACCTTCGTACCGTGAGCACGCGGAGTTCCCATCTTCGTGTATTCTTCTACCGGGTGGGAGAAAATCCATGGGAGCGACATGATTGTTTCCACGTTGTTCACGCAGGTCGGAGAAGCCCACGCACCAGCCACCGCCGGGAAAGGCGGCTTCAAACGCGGCTGGCCCTTCTGACCTTCGAGCGAATTGATCAAAGCTGTTTCTTCACCGCAAATGTAAGCGCCAGCGCCACGGTGCACAAAGATATCGAAGCAGAACTTCGTACCCATGATATTTTCACCGAGGTATCCGGCAGCGTAAGCTTCGTTCAAAGCCTTGTTCACGCTTTCGATGCATGGGAGGAATTCTCCACGCGCATAGATGTAAGCGGTACGAGCACCGAGAGCCCAGCCGGCAATGATCAAGCCTTCGATCAAACGGTGCGGATCTTCGAGCAAAAGGAAATGATCCTTGTACGTTCCGCCTTCGCCTTCATCTGCGTTCACCACGATATACACAGGCTTTCCTGTGTTACGCGGAACAAAGCTCCACTTCATGCCGGTCGGGAATCCCGCACCGCCACGTCCGCGGAGACCGGCACGCTGAACGCGATCGATCACTTCGAACTGAGACATTTCGAACAGAGACTTGGAAATGGTGGAATAACCGCCGAGCTTCTTGTAAGCGTCGATGCTCTGAGCGTGCTTTCCAAAGTTTCCCGTGCAAACCTTCATCGAATCTTGCATAGTTAACCCACCTTTTTTGCTGTTGCAGGAGCAGCTGCA
>FLNW01003740.1_pt1 | contig 11207 bp, 10 predicted proteins | sample 1140371 | NCBI WGS metagenome assembly FLNW01 (sample SAMEA3878170, study PRJEB12797) | bioreactor metagenome | biome: Moose rumen | place: Sweden | collected 2011-10
GGTAAACGTAACATCGGTCCGTATTACGAACAAATTAAGAGAAGCCTTCTCCTTCAGGAATCAAAGGAAGCTGCCGCTCATTATTTGAATTCTGTTGCCGAAAAGGTGAACGCTGTGGAACTGGCGACGGATTCCGCAACCGGCGCTTCTCAGGCTGATTCTAGCATTGAAAAGGTAACTATAGAAAAGGTGACCGCGTCTTTTGACGGTTTTGTTCCGGGCGTTGGCTATTCGAACCCGACGCTCTTCCGCATCCTTTCCAAGCAGAAGGTTGGCGAATGGGGAGAACCGGTCGTTACGAATGAAGGCGCTGCCATGGTGAAAATCTTGAACCGCACACTTCCGGATACAACGGCTGCTAAGACCGCTTTGACGGAAGATTTGGCTAATACATGGCGCTTTGGCTACGCGATGCTCTTCAACGAATATGTGCAGAATTTGCAGAATGCAGCTAACGTAGAAAGCAACCTCGACCTTTACTACCGCGAATAATATTTCTACTATTTGCGCTGAATTTTGGCATGTTCGTCTAGCGGTCTAGGACGCTGGCCTCTCACGCCGGTAACAAGGGTTCGAGTCCCTTACATGCTATGTCAGAAAAAAATCCCGCATTTAGCGGGATTTTTTGTGTTTTATTTGAAAAGCTAATGCAAGCCTTTTTATAGAGCTAAGGAGATGGTGCGCTTCCGCGTATTCGGGCGAGACTCGTCGGATTTCTTGCGGCCTTTATTGCTTTATTAGATTCCGGGTCTTCCCTTATTTGGTCTGAATATTTTAAAGACACGCAATGATTCAAAAATAAAAAAGACCCGCTAGATGCGGATCTTTTTATGGAGCTAAGGAGATTCGAACTCCTGACCCCAACGCTGCCAGCGTTGTGCTCTACCAACTGAGCTATAACCCCGTTTGAGTGAACCAAATTGAGAAAAAAAAGCTTCCCTTGTCAAGGGGCGTCTGTCTTTTTTTTTGCAGACGTTTCTCAAAAGTCACTCAAAAATCGCATTAGGCGACTGTTTCGATTGTCACCGATTCAATTAGCACGTCTTCGTACGGATAGTCTTGGCCGTCGGTACGCACACCGGCGATATCGTCCAGAACGTCAAAGCCGTCATAGAGCTGGCCGAAAACAGAATAGCCTTCTGCCGGACCACCGTGAGTCGGGTGATCAAGGAAGTGCGTGCCTTCGGCTGGGTGAACGATAAAGAACTGGCTGCCGATAGAATGCGGCATCATGGTCTTTGCCCAGCTGAGCGCACCGCGCAAGTGGGTAAGGCGAGCGTCGTACTTGTCGCCGATGGTGGAACCCGGACCTTGGGCAGCGTGTCCACCGGTACCATTCCTGCGGGTGAAGTCTCCGCCTTGAATCATAAATCCCTTGATAATGCGATGGAACGGTGCGCCGTTATACTTGCCCTGCTTGGCGAGTTCAATGAAGTTCGTGGCGCATTCGCCGACGATTTCCGGAAAAAGGCGTGCACGCATTTCTCCGTGGTTGGTTTTGATGATGGCGATGGTTTCTCCGCTTTTAGGCTGGTCGAGCTGATTGAACATAATTGGATTCTCCAGTTTTTTTGTTTTGAGATAAAAACTACATTTTCCTATTGGAAAAAACTTGAAAAAGGAGCCCGTAGTGAACGATAATTGCAAACGGATCCGCCAACTTCTGGATGCGCAAGCGATGGATGCCGCTTTGGATAATATGGCGTCGTCTGTTGCGGAACTGATACCTTCCCCTCAAAACGTCCTTGTCCTTGGCATGGCAAGTCGTGGAATCCCTCTTGCTCAAAAGCTCGCCAAGCGTTTATCGGATCGTTTCCATGAGGAAATCCCTTGCGGAAGTTTGGATCCGACTTTTTATAGAGACGACTTCCATTACCGCAAGCCGCTGGCGACGACAGAAATGCGCATCACGGAAATGCCTGCATCCGTAGAAGGCAAAACGGTGGTGCTGGTAGACGACGTCCTTTATACGGGCCGTTCTGCCCGTGCCGCTATGCAGGCGATTCTCGATATGGGACGCCCGGCAGCGATTCGTTTTTGTGTCCTTGTCGATCGCGGACACCGCGAACTACCGATCGCGGCCGATGCCACGGGTTTAACCGTGAAGACTTTAGCTAACGAAGAAGTCCGAGTGCTGATTGAACCGGGAGATCCGGAAACAGCCGTTTATCTTGTTCAAGTGGAGAACGTATGACATCTTCTCTTTCTATCCGTCATCTTATAGGCCTTCAGGGTGTGAGCGAATCGGATATTCGCAAGATTCTGGATACGGCGGTCGAATTCCGCCAACTCCTGGAACGCCCGGTCAAAAAGGTTCCGTCCTTGCGCGGTCTTACGATCGTGAATCTGTTCTTTGAAAACAGTACACGAACCCGTACAAGTTTTGAACTTGCTGAAAAGCGTTTGTCCGCAGACATTGTGAACTTTTCTAGTTCAAGTTCCAGCGTGAAGAAGGGCGAAACTCTCCTCGATACGCTGCGCAACATTGAATCGATGAAGATCGATGTCGTCGTGGTGCGGCACAAGGGGACTGGCGTTCCGCAGTTCATCGCAGACCATTCGAACGCTATTGTTCTGAATGCGGGAGACGGCGCTCATGAACATCCGACACAGGCTCTTCTCGATATGTTTACGATTGAGCAAAAGCTTGGAACGTTGAAAGGCAAAAAAATTGCGATTGTTGGTGACATTCGCCACAGTCGCGTTGCCCGTTCCGATTCTTGGGGCATGACGACACTCGGCGCTTCCGTTACACTCTGCGGTCCGAGCACGCTCCTTCCGCGTTACCATGCTGATTTCCCGAATGTTTCTTGGGAAACCGATGTGAAGAAGGCGGTGGAAGGTGCCGATGCTGTGATTGCGCTTCGCTTGCAGAAAGAACGCATGGAAGATTCTCTCTTGCCGAGTCTTCGCGAATACCGCAATTATTTCGGTGTCACAGAAGAAGTTTTGTATAAAGCCAAATCATCCGCTTTAATTATGCATCCGGGCCCCATCAACCGCGGCGTGGAACTCGATTCGGAAGTGGCGGATGGTGAACATTCCGTTATTCTCGCGCAGGTGACGAACGGCGTTGCCGTCCGTATGTCGGCTCTTTATCTCCTTTCGGGAGGTCGTGCAAATGGATAATATTATTTTGAAAAATGTCCGTCCTTTTGTGAACGGTCGGTTTGAATCGGTAGAAAGCCTTGCCATCGTCGATGGCATTTGGCGCGAATCGGCTCCCGAAGGAACACAAGTTGTCGATGCGAACGGCGCGCTTGCGATTCCGGCTCTTTTTGCTTTGGGTATCGATTTTCAGGAACCGAAACGCGATGATATTTACACATATCGTTCCGGATTTCGTGCGATGCGCCGGGGTGGATTCTACGGTGGACTTTATGAAAGTTCTGCAAACCCGGTGGATGGAATTCAACGCTTGGTTGCCGAAAAGGCGGCTCTCGATTTTAACGGATTTGAATTCCGTGTTCTCGGTGCGATTAATCAGGATTACGAAGCGAAAGCGCTCGCCGAAATGCGCGAACTTGCCGATGGCGGTGTTGCCGGTTTTGGCGACGGCAATAAAGCTTTTGGTTCCATGCGATTCTTGCGCCTTTGCCTTGAATATGGCGCCATGACAAAAAAGCGTTTCTTCTTTTTGCCGTACGATTATTCTTTGGCTCACGGCGGTTATGTGAACGAAGGAAATTTTTCGGACATGATTGGCATGAAGGGAATTCCTGAACAAGCAGAAACGATTCCGCTTTTCTCGCTTTTGGAAATGGCCCGCTGGCTCGGAGTGCCGATGCACATAAAGCAGGTGACTTCGAAATCCGCGTTGGACTTGATCCGCCGCTTCCGCAATATGGGCGTGGATGTGACCTGCGACGTGGATATTCACCACCTTCTTTTCTGCGACGAAGACGTGGCTTCTTTGAATACAAGCCTCAACTTGCATCCGCCTGTCCGTTCCGCTTCGGACAAGGAAGCTCTTTGGGAAGCGCTTGCAGACGGAACGATTCAAGCGGTGAGCGTCAACCACTTTCCGGTCCATCGTGAAGATAAGGAAGTGAATTTTGAAGACGCTGTCCCGGGTGCTATTTCTCTCGAAATAGCCCTTCCGGCTCTTTGGAATTCATTGTCTGAGCGTCTTGGAGAGAAACGCGCGATCGAAGTACTTTCTGCTGGGCCGGCAGAAATCGCCGGAGCCGAAGTGGTGAACCTCGCGCTCGGCAAAAAGGCTTCTCTTGTTCTGTTCGATCCACAAGGAAAGACGGAAGTCACTTCTAAGACTTTTGCCGGTGGCGTTGAAAATTCTCCATTCCTCGGAAAAACGCTTTTGGGAAAAATCCTCGGTTCCTATGTAGCAGGAATGTGGGGGTAATTCTTGATTCCCTCTATCGACACGCTTGGTTTGATTTTTTCCATTGGAACGTTGGGACTTTTCCTTATTGTTTTAATTGAAATTAGCCGAAGCAATCGAAGGAGAGAAGTCGGTGTCATGTTTGCTACCGACAAGTTTAACGAAAAAATCAAAAAGCTGAACTTGAACGAAAAAGAACAGATGATGCTCGAACGTTTAGTGCGTCAATCTTCTTTTTCGAACAAGGATTCTGTGCTCAATTCTCCGCTTCTTTTTGAAGAAGCTGTGAATTTTGTGTACAAGTTAAACGGAGGCGTCATAAAAATTTCGCCTTCGGACAGGCATTTGATTGCAACGCTTCGAAAAAAACTGGGACACCTTGAAAAAGCCGTTCAATACTCGTGTGTTTCGACTCGGCAGTTTTCGATAGGAAAGGATGCGATGATTGTTCTCCCCGGGGGGAAAGGTGTTGAACGTAGCGTTCATACGCAAATCAACTTCATGAATGAAGTTTGCTGGGGCGTGCAGCGCAAAGACCTGTTCCTATCGGAATCTCTGGTGGGGGAAAAGGTGCTTGTGCGCCTGAATATTCCGGGGGAAGCCGTTTATTCGACCCGAGTGAATATTATCGGGATCCGTGAAAATACGGTGTTGTTGAAACATTCGATTAAATTGCATAAAGAGCAACTTCGTCGTTGGCTTCGTTTGGCCGTTCACTTTCCGGTTCATCTGGAATATGGCGAAAAGAAAATGGACGGTTTTTTGGTGGACTTGTCTGCCGGCGGTATTTTACTTTCCCTTCCGGAACAGGTTCCCGAAAATTCATTGGTTTGGATTCAATTTAATCTGCCGGGATTTGGAATGGAAGCGCTGGAAATCCGAATTTTGCGTCAACTGCACAAGGGGCAGATCGATGAGAAAATGGGTGGTATAGCTCACAGTGCGTCGTTTATGGGAGATTTTAGCGAAACGCAGGAGCATGTTTTGCAGTATATTTTCAAAGAAAGACGTGCACAAAAAGTATCTTAATTTTTGGAAATAATCGCCCTAAGTCATTGTTTTTTCAAGCAGTTAGGCAAAATCCTATTGACATCGAGCTTTTTGAAAGGTAGAATTAAATTAGTCCCGAAATTCTTTGGGTAGAGGTTTTATTTTGGCATTGGATCTTATCGCTAAAATTCGAGGTGAACGCCAAACCATTGGCGTTGACATCGGTCATTATCGTATTAAAGTCGTCCGTGTGCATCATGGACGAGGTAATTCTCGCCGCATTATGGCTGTGGACATGGAACCGACCCCGGAGGGCGCTTTTGCTGACAATGAAATTCAAGACGAAGCAAAGCTCCGCGAAGCGCTTGTGCGCTTGATGACCCGCAACTTCCCGGATTTTTCCAAGGATGACTTGGTTTCGTCCATTGGTTGGTCTGCTGGAGTTCTTGCCGATAAAAGCGTTGCCAAGGTTCCTAAGAATGGCAATGAAGATGCGATTGTGGTGCAGACGGCTCAGGCAAAGCCTCCTTTCGACGACCAGGACATCATGCTCGATTATCAGGTTATTGAACGGGATGGCAAAGGGGAAGTAAAATCCTTGGTCGTTGCTGCAAAAAACAAGATTTTGACAGACTATGCAAAACTTTTCTCGGTTTCCGGTTACAAATTGACCGCAATTGATGTGGATGTTTTTGGCATTGCGAATGCTTATGTTGCAACCCTTCCGGAAGATCGTCTGCAAGAAACGGTAGCCCTTTTGGATGTCGGTGAAAAGAAGTCAACGATGACTTTTATTCGCGCAGGCCAGTTCCATTCTGTTCGGACCTTGACCAGTGGTTCGGTGGATTCTGTGATTTCGACGTTGACCCGCCATTTGGGAATTGACGAAGAAACCTGCCATGAAATGTTTGAAAAAAATGATTTGACGATGGTCAAAGACCGCTCTGTTGCCGAAGTGGAATCCGCTTTGCAGCTCGCTTACGAAGAAGTGGTGAGCTCTGTGGAATTCGGTATTCGTTACTTCTCAACGAGCGAATCCGGTGAAAAGCCTGTCCGCCTTCTCGTTTGCGGAGGCGGTGCGAATTTGCCGAGTCTCTGCGATTATCTCAAGGAAAAGCTTTCCATTGAATGTGAAATGCTGAATCCTTTCGCAAGAATCCCTTGTGATCCGAGCGTTGCCGGTGAAGAGGGATTGGCTTTAGGACTCTCGAACGTTTACGCTCCCGCACTGGGACTTGCTTTAAGGAAGTTCTAAATGGCTGCTAAGGGAAAAAAGAAAGCGCTTTGCGTAGAAATTAACTTGTTGCCTGCCGAAGAACGGCAGACCAAGCTCGATTTGTCATGGGTTGTGGACCGCCGTGTCGTGTGGCCGACAATTGCCTTGATCGTTGCGTTGGTCGCTGTTTTTATGCTCCAATCGTACATTTCCGAAACGATGCAGACTCTCCAAAACCGCTTAGATGCGACAAAGGCGGAAGTCGAAAAGCAGCGCCCGATCTTGAATAAGATTACCGCATTGGATGGTAAATTGAAGGTGATTGCCCAAAAGAATACCGGTTTGAAGTCTATTCAGGTCAGTAAAAAACGTTGGGTTATTTTGTTCGAAAATATTTCGTCGATGATGCCGCCGAATATGTGGCTCGTGTCGCTGAACCAGGTTTCGCCTTATGACATGGAACTTCGCGGTGTCACGTACGACTTCTCGGAAGTGGCGGAATATATGGTGAAGCTTGAAAAACAAGCGAGCTTCAAATCCGTTTCGCTCACCGATATTTCGACGACGAAAGTGGATGGTGAAGAAGCGTACAGCTTTGTCATTAAGGCGAGCATTAAACCGGACCTCGGTTTGGAAGGAGGGTCGAAATAATGCAAGCGATTGATTTTAAGGATAAAAAGACCATATATGCGCTTGCCGTCTCGCTTTTGATTCTTGCGGGTGCTTATTTCGTTTATACGTATATGTGGGAACCGTTTACGCTTGAAGAACAGCGTCTTGAAAGTGACCTTCGCAGTGCAGAATCGGAACTTTCGAAGATTAACGTTCAAAAAGGCCGTATTGCAAAGCTCGAAGCGGAACTCGTTGCTGCTGAAAATGAATTTGAACGGTTAAAGGAAATGTTCCCGGAAGAAGAAAAGGTCCCGATGCGCTTGCAAGATCTTTATGCGGTTTTGCGGAGTGCTGGAGTCCAGATTCAGAAGTTCAGCCCGGGGCCGCGTTCTGAACGAGAATACTTCTTTGAACACCGCTATTCGGTATCTGTCAATGCTGGCTATCATATGCTCGGATATCTGTTTGCAGAAATTGCAAACTTCAATTATCCGACAGCGATTACCGACTTGAAGATTTCCCGTTATTCGGGAATCAAACAAGAAATCGAAAAGGCGGAATCCCATGGATGGACGCCGATTACGATTTCGGTGTCGTTTAATTTGACCACCTATACATCTAAGAAGGTTGCCCAATGATGAAAAAATTGTTGCTCCTTCTCTCGCTTTCGTCCGCATTTGCGCTAGGCGCAGAAATCAAGAATGTGGATTATTCTTGCGGAGCCAAGGATTGCTCCTTGAAATTTGAATTTTCTTCGGCAAAGCAATTGCCAAACTTCTTCCAGAAGTATGATGCCAGCACGCATAAGCTGACTATTGGATTCTCGGATACGAAGCTGGCTTTGGGCGAATCCTTTTATGTGCTCGATCCGAATTCGAAGGGACTCCGCGATGTGCGTGTCTTCACGGACGCTTCGTTCAAGGTTCCTCTGTTGAATTTTGAATTCACGGTGGGTCCAGAAGTCCACAGCGATAAAAATCCGGTTAGCCTTTCCAAGGGGAAGAACTTTGTGATTTCGCTTCCGAAGGTCAAGAGCGCTTCTTGGTCTATGCGAAAGGCTTTTATGGCAAAATCGGCTGCCGAGAAAAAAGCGATTGCAGATAGCGCAAAAGCTAAAGTCGCTCTTGAAAAGAAGGCGAAGGCAGACAGCGTGAAGCTTGCGAAGTCCGAAGCGGAAGCCGCGAAGAAGGCAAAAGCCGATAGCGTTGCCGCAGCGAAGAAGGCGAAGGCAGACAGCGTGAAGCTTGCGAAGTCCGAAGCGGAAGCCGCGAAGAAGGCAAAAGCCGATAGCATTGCCGCAGCGAAGAAGGCGAAGGCAGATAGCGTAAAGCTTGCAAAGGCCGAAGCGAAAGCTGCGAAGAAGGCAAAAGCCGATAGCATTGCCGCAGCAAAGCAGGCTCGTCTTGATAGCATTCGAGAAGAAAAGGAACAGTCTCAAAAGAAGGTTGTTTCCGCTTTGATTGAAGGCATCCGCGGAATGGTCGGTATTCAGGGCAATGGCATTGAACAGTTCCGTATCGATACGGATTCTGAAATTAATCTTTCGATGGTGCAGAATCGCGAAAAGTCTTCAATTATTCAAGTATCGGTCACCGGTCCGAAAAAGACTCCGATGTTCAATGTCTCTACAAGCAATATTGTGAAGTCGGTGACATGGATGTCTACAGGTCTCCGTATTCAGTTGCAGAAAAATGTGCAACCGATGGTTCTCGTATACAAGGGATCTTTGATTCTTCAGATTTCTCATAAGTCGAAGACTCCAGGCTTTATCTGCTACATGGCAAAGCCTGAAGGGGTTTATGTACGCAGCTGGAAGAATCCGTCGTTTACGGCAGAATCCTTTGCGGATTTCTCGAAGAACATGGATTCCGACAAGAAGCAGTTGGTGACGGTTGCGCAGTCTTTCGGACTTCGCCAGGTGGCACGTAATCTGATCGTGGTGGCTGAAATCACGCCGTTCCTCGCTTCTCCTTCGGAAAAAGCTCAGGAACTCGAATCGTTGGAATTCGGAACGCACTTGGAAGATATTGAATTGACGGGCCTTTATCACAAGGTTCGTTTAGGATCCAAGATTGGCTATGTGAACCGTCGCGCGGTTTCGTTCCCGGATGAACTTTCTGCGGTACAGTCGGAACGCTTAAAACAGATTGCGATCGAAAAGGGTGGTGTTCTAGATTCCAATGCTGTCCACTTTGACCATCCGATTGAAGAACGCGTGTCTTACAGCTCGTTTGGCCGTCGTGATCCGTTTATTGAAATTAAGGGCCTGATGGATGACGGTATCAATATCGATCAGGTGGAGCTTGTCGGTATCATTTGGGAATCCGAAGAACCTTTGGCTATCTTGGCGGAAACAAAGAATCCTTCCGTATCTTATGCTGTGAAGGAAGGCGACCGCATTTTGAATGGCAAGGTTTTGAAGATTACTCAGACCGATGTTTTGTTCTTGTTACAGGAATTTGGGGTAAGTCGTAGATATTCCATGAGTTTGCCCGATAAATATGGGAGAGACGCGAAATGAAAAAGATCGTTCAATTTTCACTGGTTGCGCTGATTGCTTTGTGCTTTGCTTCGGCGATTGCGCAAGAAGCCACCCCGAATAATAGACTGTACGATTTCAAGTTCGTCGATATGAACTTTGGAACGGCTTTCCATTCGATTTCCGCAACGGCGGGTGTCGATATTGTGCTTGCACCGGATGTGTCCGGCAAGATCACCAATCTCCAGGTGACAAAGAAGTCTTGGCAGGATGTGCTCAAGCTGCTTTGCGAAACCTATGACTTGACATGGACAATCGAAGACAATTACATCTACGTTCAGCGCTCTTCTGCTTACCAGGAAAAGCAAAAGAAACTTGCCGATAAGCAGGCTGCGGAAGAAAACAACGCTCCGCTTACTCGCAAGAGCTTCCAGGTGGAACACGCTAAGGCCGAAGAATTGGTGAAGGTGCTTGAATCGATGAAGACTAACCGCGGTAAGATTACGACCGTGGAACGTACGAACTCGATCATTGTCTATGATACAGAAAAGAGCATTGCCCAAATGGAAAATGCCCTTGAGGAATTGGACGTCGAAACTTTGCAGATTATGATCACGGCAAAGCTCGTGGTTGTGTCTAGCGACCTGGCCCGTGAACTCGGCGTGGACTGGTCCGCCAAAACGGGAACAACTACTTTGACGCCGGGAACTGCCGGAACGCCGACAGGAAGTGTTGCCAACGCATCCCGTTCTAGCGTTGCGATGCGTTCTTTCCCGAATAACGGAGTGTCTCCTGGGGTGGCCAATGCGACGACAGCGATTTCGGCAAGCGTCTTGGATAACAACGTCCAGATTGCGATTGCGAATATCCTTTCGGACGCTTCGACAGAAGTGCTCGCTACTCCGCAGATTACGACCATGGATAATGTAGAAGCCCAGATTTACATGGGTGATGAAATCACGATCCGCGTGATTGACGATGACGGTGAATCTTCGACCAAGATGGTTGAAACCGGTATTAAGCTTACAGTGACTCCGCATGTTTCTGGCGACAACCGCATTATGCTGGATTTGCATCCGCAGAACGATTCTTATCGCTATGACGAAATGGGTCAGGTTGTGATCAGTAAGCAGGAAGCCGAAACAAAGGTCGTTGTGGCAGATGGTGAAACGGTTGTAATTGGCGGTCTTACCCGTAACGAACATCAGGAAACCGAATCGGGCATTCCGTTCCTCATGGATATTCCGGTGCTAGGCAACCTCTTCAAGTATACCAAGAAGACGGTGACGAAGAACGACCTCGTAATCTTCGTAACGCCGCGAATCATCCACAATTACATTGGCAAGTTCCCGCTTTCCGAACCGCCGAAGACCAAAACGGTTTCTGACCAGGAAGCAGAAAAGGGGGCTGTGAAACCGGCTACTGAACCGGCTCCGGCCCCACAGCAGACCGCTCCGGCTTCGCAGAATGAAGCCCCTGCCGCTGCAACGGCTGCTCCCGCTACCGAAGACGGTTGGGACGAATAATTAATCCGCGTGGAACGAATTGAAAAAAAGAGTCTCGAAAAC
>FLNW01001345.1_pt1 | contig 11201 bp, 9 predicted proteins | sample 1140371 | NCBI WGS metagenome assembly FLNW01 (sample SAMEA3878170, study PRJEB12797) | bioreactor metagenome | biome: Moose rumen | place: Sweden | collected 2011-10
GGCATAACCAACAATGGGTGAAGAACACCTATTCGGGCAGTGCCAGCGCAACCGTCAACATGTCAACTGCCGAAACCTACGCGTTTGCAGAAATGAGACACAGAGTAGATAAATTTTCGTATGTGGTAGGTATCGGAGCCATGCACACCCTCATTAACCAAGCCGGACAGAAACAAAGCACATGGATTGCACGCCCGCAGTTGACCATGAGTTACGATTTTGGCAAAGGCTGGTTCTGGAAATACAAAGGCTACGTGTCCGGCTACCAACCCTCTTTGTCGCAGTTGTCCGATATTACGCAACAGATTGACAAGTACCAAATGCGGCGAGGCAACCCAAACCTGAAATCTGTCATGTATGTGTCGAATGAGATGGAACTCTCTTGGCAGTCCAAGCATGTGAATCTCAATCTGTGGGCGAACTACAGCTACGACCACAAGCCTATTATGGAAGAGACCTTTGAGGAAATCATAGATGGGTCGCCTTATGCAATCCGCATGTATGACAACCAGCGCGGCTATCACAAATTGCATGTCTCGCCGAGTGTGCAGGTAAAACTGCTTGATAACAAACTGATGTTCAATGCCACGCCGTTTGTCAAATACATGGTCAGTCAGGGCAACAACTACCACCATGAGCATGTCAATTATGGTGTAAGCGCCGGTATCTTCTATCTGCTGAAGGGTTGGCGGTTCTTTGCCGATGTGGTTAGTGCGCAGCATAACTTGTGGGGCGAAACGCTGACCCTCGGCGATTTGACGCACGATATAGGTATCAATTATAACTCGGAGCATTTTGGCTTTGGTATAATGATGGTTAATCCGTTCTCTCCGCACGGCTCCAGAACCGTCACAAAGGACTTGTCTGCCCTTGCCCCGACTGCCAATACCGCCGTTATGCAGGACTACCGCCAAGTACTGATGCTCAATTTCAACGTCAATCTTGACTTCGGCACGAAGCACAACGAGGGCTGGCAACGTCTCAACAACGAAGATACCGAAAGCGGTATTTTGAGTGGCGCGAAATAGAAAGTGTAGGAATCAGTTGGGGGCAAGCAAATCTTGTTGTCAAAATGATTATCTAAGCCCCAAACTTGCATAAAAACTTGCATAAAACTTGCATATATCACAAAAATGTTGCGGAAAAACACCTAAATTCTTGCATATCTCACAAAAAAGTTGTACCTTTGCCACGGATTTCTAAAAAATAAAAATAATTAAAGTTTTGGAAATGAAACTGATTGAACGCACATTATTACTGGACCAATTAAAAGAGGCAAAAGGTACTCTGGATTTGAAAATTATCACCGGCGTGCGGCGTAGCGGTAAGTCTAAATTGCTAACAGCCTTCATGGATTGGGTGCGCCGGACGGATGAGCAATCCAATATCATCTTTATCGACTTCCGCATGTTGGATACAGAGCCGCTCAAAGAGTACCATGCCCTGCACGAATACATAGAAAGCCGTTTTATTCCTGACAAAAACAATTATGTCTGCATAGACGAGGTGCAATTATGCCCTCATTTCGAGTGGGCAATAAACAGTCTTCACGCTTCGGAGAAATATGACATCTATCTGACAGGCTCCAATGCTTTCTTGCTCAGTTCGGATTTGGCTACCTTGTTCACAGGTCGCTATATAGAAATACCTGTTCTGCCATTTAGTTTTGCCGAATATCGTACCTATTACGGCGAAAAAGAAATACAATCCCAGTTTGACCAATACGTGTTGGACGGAGGACTGAGCGGCAGTTATCCTTATCCTTCAGACACGAAACGCAGGCAATACATCAGAGACGTGTATAATACCATTTTGCAGCGTGACTTGGTGGATAAATACCATTTGGCAGATTCCGAAGTATTGCCACGATTGATGGAATATATGATGGATAATGTGAGCAATACCTGTTCCCCCAACGGAATAGCCGAGATTCTAAAGACACAAGGTATTGCAACCAATAATCACACAATATCGGATTACTTGGATTACACATGCCGTGCATTTATGCTGTATAAAATCAAACGCTATGATGTGCGCGGAAAGAAATATCTTCAATCGCTCCATAAATATTATCTGGTAGATAGCGGCTTCCGCTATGCGTTACTCGGCACACGTAATATGGATTACGGGCGCATTTATGAGAATCTGGTGGCTTTGGAATTGCTGCGGCGCGGGTATGATATCTATGTCGGCAAACTGTACCGGAAAGAGATTGATTTTGTGGCGATGCGCGGGAATGAAAAGATATATATTCAAGTGAGCGACAATATTAGTTCCAGAGAGACTTTTGAACGCGAGTACGCTCCCCTGTTGCAAATCAAGGACGTGTACCCAAAATTCATCATTGCCCGCACTCGCGTACCGAAATATGATTACCAAGGTATCCAGATCATCGATCTGGCAGAGTGGCTGCTGGGAAAGGAGTAAACAAAAAGGCGACAACTTAAAACCGAAAAGACCGATACAAAAAAATCGCACAAATCGCACAAAACACTTGCGTATGTCGTTTTTTTGTTATACATTTGCAACCGAAATTTTGTGTATGCACCTTACTAATAATAGCTACCATGATAATTACAACCACACCGACCATTGGAGGTCCTCAAATCAAAGAGTACAAAGGACTCGTTTCCGGAGAAGTCGTCTTCGGAATGAATTTCGTAAAGGACTTTTTTGCCGGACTGCATGATTTCTTTGGCGGTCGTAGCGGCGGCTATGAGGAATCCATGATCAAAGGTCGCCAAACCGCCCAAAAAGAAATGGAAGAAAAAGCAGCCAAACTCGGAGCCAATGCCATCGTGGGTGTTCCTATGGCTACGAAACAATGGGTCAAGGCGGCTCCATGCTCATGATTGCCATCTCCGGCACCGCTGTTGTTATTGACTAAAAACTACACGATTTTTAAGAATCTATTGTCATTTATTCGGAAAACGCACCTCTTACTAATGTTTTTTTCCTCTTGTTACGTATATATATAATAAAGGCGAATAATATGCCTATATTGTATAACTTAAAACACATAACAAGATGAATGGACAGATTACAGTCTATTATGACTTGCCAAATTTGGCACTCTATTTAGAAAGAACCGGAAACAAAGTTAAGGAAGAACATGTGCAAGACATTATTGCCGAAATGCTCAAGCAGGCAGTAGCACTTCACATGAATGAAGAAGCGGATACCATATCGGGGACGCTCATGGAGATGTTCGTCAGTTCAGTAGATAAGACGCATACCTTCGAAAACATTCCGACTGATGCGCTTCGCGTGTACTTTGGAGAGAACGAAACGGAACTCGCGAAACAAGGCGAAAGGACCCGGCAGCGAACAATAAAATATCTTCAACGCTCTGCAGACCTTGATTCTGCATCAAAAAAAGAAGCAGCAGAACTACAACGTGAGAATATTGAGCATCTGGTGTTGCTTCGCCAAAATAAAGAAAAGGTAAATCAATTGATAGCTGACGCATTGGGAATCATATATGAGAGAATGAATGATGCGGAAGAAGCATGTACTGACAGTTTAGCAGAAGACGACAAACTCGTTTTTCTTGATTTCGATGGAGTGCTGAATAGTAGTGAGTTTGCGGCTCATCTGTATCGAAATAACGAGTCGGCGCAAGATGATAAAGGTCTTGATCTCTTTGATCCGCAAACTATAGATTGCATGAATCGCATAGTGGATGCAACCGGAGCCAAGATTGTTGTTACTTCTTCCTGGAGATACTTGGGCTTGGCAAAGATACAGGAATTATGGAAAGAGCGAGGTCTGCATGGAGAAATAATAGGCATGACGTCATTGCATGTGGTAGATGAACTGATACTGGAGAAAGGGCTTGAATGGTTGGAAGAAGAAATGAATGGCTCTCCGCGTAGTGAGGAAATAGCACACTGGTTGAAATCATATAACAAAAACGCCAACTATGTTATTCTGGACGACCTGCCGATGCCCAAAGACTTCCAACCGCACGCAGTACAGGTCAATTCCAAAGTGGGACTAACAGACATAGAGGTAAAACAAACTATACAAATTTTAAATTCAAAATGATATGAATAAGGACAATATTTTAGGGTTTATCTATAAATTAACAAATTAATTTATAGATAAACCCTATAAACTTTACGGCAAAGTAAAGATTGTCGATTCGTTTGAGGACATTAAAGTAAAAATAGTGGACTCTTTTGAGGATGTAGACATCAAAATCGTTGATTCTTTTGAAAACACATGTGGTAAAGTAAAAATCGTAGATTCCTTTGAGGATGTCAAAGTAAAGATAGTCGATTCCTTTGAAGATATCAAGGTGAAAATAGTAGATTCTTTCGAAGGAATAAAGAAATAATATGAACGATTATATTATCATATACCTATACCACCAAAGTGAGGGGGCAACCTTTCTTCAATTCCGCCGGATTGGATTTAGCAAAAAGGAAAAATAGAAATAACGAAACTTTGATGAAAAGAACCCTATTCTACATACTGCTATTTACCCTCTGCTCCTGCGCAGTGCAGAGGGCGACGAAGAGCGAGGATTTTGCGAGGGACGTGCGGAAGGACATTCCGTTCAAGGTCAGCGAACTGAAGACGGTAAGCAACCACGACAACACCTATTCGTTTCGTTGTGAAGGTATTATCGGGCTTCTGCCGGACTATGAGGTGGACAGCGAAGGAGCGAGCATGATTTATCAGACTACTTTTACGCCGACGCATAACACGCAACCGGCGAACGTCATCTGGCGCAATATCGTCATCAACAAGCGCGAAAAGCGTGTGCTGTGCATCGACCGTCTTGTCAAGGACGGCAGGACTTTCGGCTATGTCTATGTGCTGCAATCGGAGACCGCGCGTTACAGCGACTCCGGCACGTTCCATTGGGACGTGAGCGACCATAGGCTGCTGCTCAATGTAAGCGATGCAATAGAGGGCATGAGCGAACTATCGGTCATGACACTAAATACATTAACAAAATGAAAGCAATCAAATATACCATTGCAGGTAAATGGGTACTGCTGCTTGTGTGGTTTGTGTGTGTCGGAGTTCGGGCACAGCAGGCAGACATGCACATTGCTTCGCTGATTAACAACGAAGAGTGGTTCACCCTTGCCGAGGACCTGCCGCAGTACAGCGACTCCATACAGGCGGATTACCTGCGTTTGATTGCGGAGGCGATGTTAGCGGCACACACGAACCGTACGGATGAGGCCATAGCAACATTGACCCGACTGCTCTCCGAACACCAAGCAGAATTGGGTACGCAAAGTGCCCTCAATTTTGCTCTTCTGCGTTTGCAGATGTTGGGAGAGCAAGGACATTTCGCAGAAGCGGCGGACGGTATCGCACGAATCATTGCGCAGCTGGAAACAGCCGGTGTGACCGAAACGCAAACGCTGCACACTATGTACAAGCATTACAATGACTTGCGCATGCTTGCACCGCTCTCTGTCACGCGTCCGAATAAAGACATAACGGTGCCTTTCCGCCTTGTCGAACCCCAAGTGACCAAACGCGAAGAATGGATGCACAGAAGCAAGAAAGCCTATAAAGGGAACCTCATAAGTGTTCCTGTAACGGTGCATGGCAAGGAACATCTGTTTATCTTTGATACAGGAGCCGGAGCGACTTTTCTATTCGAAAAGACTGCTCGGGAATTGGAGCTGACTATCCTGCCGGACACAGTCACTATCAACGGTTCGCAGAAAGGACTGCGTGCCTATATCGACAGTCTGCAAATAGGCGAGATCACATGCCGCAATGTGTTGGCGTATGTCGGTCTGTCGGATGCAATAGACACGCTGATGGTCGGAATGGATGCTATCCTTGGCATGGATATCATTGCCGCGCTCGGCGAGACGCAGCTTTACATGAAGAAGCAAGAGATAGTTTTTCCCGTGCGCCCGACACCTATGCCGCAGGACATAAAACCGAACCTGCTCTTTGACGGAAGCCTGTTGCTGCGGGCGCAGAGAGACACGGTGCCGCTGACCTTTCATCTGGACACAGGTTGCTCCACCGCAGAGTTGTACAGCAACTACTATCGCAAGTTCGCGGACGATACCGACCGCACGGCGGAAAAAGACACAATCACCACCTTCACCTACGGACAGATACACAATGAGGATGTGCTGCTTCTGCCGGAAGTGACGTTCACGGTCAGCGGCAAGCCTGTCAGCATGGAGGAGATCTATCTTTATCCATCCTCCGAGGAGTATCTGTACCGGCATGAAGGCCGCCTTGGTATGGATTTCTTCCGGCAATTTGACACCGTTATTATTAACCTGAAAGATATGTACTTGAACATAGCAAAATAAACAACAATATGAAACGACTATTATCTTTTATCATCGCAACGATGTTACTAATGCAATCGGCTAAAGCACAAGAGGATCTGCAAAAGGGCGGAGTTCCATGGGGCGAACCGAAATCCTTTACGGTTATTTTGGAAAACCCGATAACAAGCGTCAAGAACCAATATCGAAGCGGCACTTGCTGGGACTATGAGACGATAGGATTCCTCGAGAGCGAAATTCTGCGGCAGACAGGCAAGGTGTATGACCTATGCGAGATGTTCGTGGCCAACCGCGATTATATGGACTGCGCCACGCATTATGTGCGAATGCACGGCTACAGCGACTCCATACAGGCGGATTACCTGCGTCTGATTGCGGAGGTTATGGTAGCGGCACACACGAACCGCACGGATGAGGCCATAGCAACATTGACCCAACTGCTCTCCATGTACCAAGCGGAATTGTAGTGTACCCCGTTTTGGGGAAACAATTGTAAATGTAGTTTATACCTCCTTCCAACATTGCGGGTCGGGGGCGTAGAAAGAATGTGTGTAGCCATAGGCTACGGCAGGACAGCCGCGGCAGAAACGCAGTAACTCGCACTTGGCGCATTTCTCAAAGCGCTCGTGCTCGCGGTAGGCGTTCATCTTAGCCCCATGATAGACATCGTACATCTCTTCCGCTACTGTGCCCACGTAGCTCTCAAAACGGCGGCACGCCATGAGCCGCCCTTCGGCGGAAATAGTGAAATGGCAGTTGCCGCAGTTGCAACCGTCATAGATGGTACCGGGGTCTAAGCCCTCGGGTATCTTCCATAGCCCGCGCTCGTACAGGTAGAGCACCCAGAGATGGTCTTTGAGGTTGAAGGTGGTAACACCTCTCCCCCCGCCCTCCCCCGCAGGGAGGGAGCTGTAGTATTCAAACTTCCGCCAGCATTTATCCAGAAAATCCCTGTACCTCTGCGGCTCCACATGCCATGCCATGCTTTCCTTTTGCCCCTCGCCTTGGGAGAGGGGTTGGGGTGAGGTTTTGACTTTGTCCTCTGAGGTCGGGCAATACCGTCCGAAGGCGAAGATGTCCACTTTATGGGCAACGATGATGTCTATCAGTTCGGGTATTTCGTCAATGTTCGCCGCGCTGATGGTGGACATAACGGCGCAATGCATTCCCGCTTCGCGGATCAGCGGTATAGCCGCTAATGTGGCATCAAATGACCCCGGTTTGCGGAACTTGTCATGCGTCTCTCTGAGTCCGTCCAGCGATAGTTGGTACTTGCGGCAGCCTAACGCCTTCATCCGCCGGCATACTTCCGGCGTGAGGTGAAACGGATTGCCCATGAGCGTAAAGGGAATACCGCGCTCATGTACCAGTTCCAGCAAATCCCAGAAATGCCGATGCAGAATAGGGTCGCCGCCTGTGATATACAGGTACGGCACCCTATCCATCTTGTCAGCCATGCGACAGATGTTATCCAGCGTGCGCACCAACTGCTCCCACGGCGTCTCGATTAACGGTCCGTGACCCTCCGCAAAGAGGTAGCAGTGCTTGCACCGCTGGTCGCACTCATCGGTTATATGCCACTGGAAGGCAAAATACTCTTTCATCGTTTGCTAATTTGGGTAAGAATCCTATTCCAATTAATAGACAAATCCAAACATCCATAACGGAACTATGTTGCCAATGGCGCGCTCCACATCATCCTTCACAATAAATCCTTTCCCTTGTGGAGCCGAGGCGATTTGTGCTTGCCCCTTTTTCCGACCGCCGACCTCAAAGACATATTCTTCGACCTCGAAATCAGCCACTTTGGAAGATGAGATAAGATATCTCTCTTGTAGCCACGCAAAGAAAATCGTTTCGCGAATGTTGCCAATATCTGCGTTATTGAGCGAGAGTGCATAAGCAAAATTGGGATTTTGCAGGTATATTTTCTCCACTTTTTCGAGTATCTTCATACCTGCCGCTTTCTCGCGCAGCGTAGAAATCAGTCCTGCCTTTTCCAGATACAACATGTATTGCGGTAATGTATTGCGGCGGATATCCAAATCTGCCGATAACTTAGAGTAATTGGGCTTGAAGGGCACACTTTGGGAGAGCACATACATCAGTTTGCGCAATTTCTGTACCGAAGCAATCTCCATCTCCGCAAAAACAGGAATGTCCACTTCTATTGTTTGTTTGATTATTCCTTGTATTCTAAGGTTATAATGATCCTCTTGGAAGAACGGGAAATAGCCTTCATGCAAATACTGCGAGAATAACTGCAACGGACGCAAATCTTTGTAAGGGAACTGCACTTTGCCTGCCAAAATATCCTCCAAACTATATGCCGGAAGGGTCAGACCTTGCGAAATGTTGACGTACTCGCGGAACGAAAGTCCGGGTAACTTGTACTCAATCTTTCTGCGTGACAAATCCGCTCCGCCTTTCTCCAAGTCCAAGATTGAAGAGCCGGTATAGACCACATGCAGTTCAGGGAACTTATCATAGATATTTTTGATTTCCTGTGACCACCCTCTGTATTTATGGATTTCGTCAATGTAGAGATATTTGCCGCCCTGTTGGTAGAACTGTTGCGCCAAACCTGCTAAGGTATTTCGCGAAAAATACAAATCGTCAGCTGTCACATACAATGAGGATGTGATGGCGTCAGTCAGTTTGATGTGTTGTAAAAGCAAAGTGGTCTTTCCAACTCCTCGCGTGCCTAAAATGGCAATCAAGCGGCTGTTCCAATCGATCTCATCGTGCAGATAGCGAACAAAGCGTGTATCTACTCTGTCAATTAAGTCTCTGAATGACAATACCAATTCTTCCATAGTGTTGCACTTAAAAAAATCGCTGCAAAATTACAACTTTTTTTTGAATTGCGCAATAGAGTGAGCAATTTTTATGTATTTTTGTGCGTTTTAGTGCGCATTTTTCTGTGTATTATTACCAATTTCTGATATTTGACCCAATGCGGGAATGGTGTAGAAAAGGATCCGATTATTAAGATTTGGCGAGTTCGGCAAGAGTAACTTAAGAGACGCACGAGATACGCCTGAGATATGCTAAAAAGTGAACCCTTTCCAGCGAGGCAAAAAATATACGATTGTTAAGAATTAGCGGACAGCCAAATGGTTGCCCGCTAATCGTATAGGATTGCTATACCCTTGGTATATCCTTACTTCACCTTCACACCAGTAATCGTATAGGTCTTGTCCCCGCGATAGATGAACAATTGACCATTTGAAAAGATCTTATGCCCATTAATATCTGAAGAACCTATGGTGTCCTCTATTCCCATTTGTAAATCTGGCAACTTAAATTCTTTCCAGCCATCCATCGAGAGAAAGGTTTCTATTGCATTTTCCGGAACAATCAATTCGACGTTGCTCAAACTATATCCCCAGTTTGGGGCAAACGGATTGTAATATACGCCGTATTGCCAATAACCAATTTCAATGGGATTAGTGGTGTTATAGGTCACAGATTTCAATCCGTCGCAAGAACCAAAAGCCAGTGTATCAATCTGCGCTAAGTTGACAGGTAATTCTACACTCTCTATCTTGCTGCAATTATTGAAAGCAAAAGCCTTTATTTTCAGATTGCTATCAGGTAGTTCAAGTCTTGTAATAGAAGAACAGTCCATAAATGCCATTCGACTTATTTCTGTTATAGAGTTTGGGATGACCACTTCATTCAGTTTTGTATCACCCATAAGAAACATAGCAGGCACTTTCTCAACCTGATTCCCAAATACTACCTTTTCTATGCTTTGATTAGCATTATTGTATAATGAATATGTAATACTGCAATCTTTTGCATTCCAATATAGGATTTTGAGATTTGTACAACCTGCAAAAGCTGTGCCCCCCAGCGTGGTGACATTCAGCGGAATTGTAATGCTTGTAAGCCCTGTGCAATTCCCGAATGCGTTTTCCTCTAAACTGATTACTGAGTTAGGAATCGTTATAGATTGGAGATTTGAACATCCGTAGAAAGTGGCATTTTCAATCTTGGTAAGCCCTGTGCCCAGTGTGATAGAAGTAAGATGACTACATCCTTGAAATGCTTGTGCCCCAATAGTCTTAACGCTATTAGGGATAGTTATAGTTTTGAGATTTTGGAAGTTGCCATATGCAATAAAACCTGCTGGCAATGATTGTACTTTATTGCCAATAGTCAACGTACTTAGTTTTGGCAGATTACAAAACAAATATGTATTTGTGTTGTGCGTACAGTTCTTGGCGTTAAAAACGATGGTAGTAAGGTTCGGACAATCATTTATGGCTTGGTCTGTGATTGTGGTGATACTTTCTGCAATAGTTATGCTTGTAAGGTTTGGACATTTCCAAAAGGCACTATGTGCAATATGGGTTACATTATATGTGATGCCATTATTCTTTACTGTCTTAGGAATAGTAATAGTGGTCTGTTGGTAGAAATTATTACCATCCCGAACCACTTCTACCTCATTGTTTGTTAAGATGTTGTAATATAATCCATTGGCCTCAAAGTCGAAACTAAAGCAGAGACCAGAAGTACAAATGGAAATAATTACTGTGATAAACTTTTTCATTTTGTTTGTTGGCGGTTATATCCCATCGCCTCGTCGGTTTTAAATGTTATTGTTATTTGTTTATGGGCATACTAAAAGTGCGGACTCCTTGTAAATTGCCAGGCTACCACACCTAATGAAACACAAGTCATCCACACTCAAAGAGTGCTTCACAACTTATTCCGTTTCATTTAGTCGTTAGTGGTAGTTGACAATTTTGGAATAAATAGCGAATAGCTAATTCAATATGTTATCGCGCGTCGCTACGCGCGAGATGCCATCCTCCGAATGGCTTGCCTGCTCGGCTCTAAGCCGCGTCTCGGAGAGGGACGATTTATTTATGCTTTTAATATCTTCTTCGATTCGACATTCTCCAG
>FLNW01001346.1_pt1 | contig 11166 bp, 5 predicted proteins | sample 1140371 | NCBI WGS metagenome assembly FLNW01 (sample SAMEA3878170, study PRJEB12797) | bioreactor metagenome | biome: Moose rumen | place: Sweden | collected 2011-10
GCATCCTGAAGCAATTTTGGATGCATCCAACCAATAACTCATTCTCAATCATACCATTAGGGCTGTAACCAATTGGAGTTACAGCCCTAACTTTTGTATATACCTGTACTTTAATGGATGGTTACAAGCGTTTCAACTCCAGCAGATGCTCTGCCCCTTCTTCTATCTCTTTGCTCCCTAATTTGCATTCAATAAGCGCATACCTTCCATCTGCTGTAAATAACAATTCAAAAGTAGTCCATCATTCTATTTGAAAAGTAGTCCATTTTGAGGATTGAGAAAGAAGTAGTATCTTTGCGTCTGATGGTGTGTTCCGTTGCTTCACAGGGCGCAAATCAGATCTTGAATCGGGATGGCGGGAAGCCGCAGAAACCCATGCCGCATAGCACTGCCATGCGGGGGCGGGTTGTCCACCCGGGCGCAGTAGTTCAAGGCTTGTCAGATGCAGTGGACGGCCTGGTCGGGCTCATTAGCCGCCATGTAGATGCCTGCGAGGGTGTTGTAGGAACATTGCCGCCAACGCGGATTGCTCGGCGGAGAGGTAATCCTGCCCGGCATAGAGCGCCTCCGCCCGGTCATAGTGCGTCTCTCAGGAGTCCTGAGCAGAGACCACCACCGCGCAAACGAGTAACAAGAGAGAGGAGGGGGTAAAATTAAACATAATACTAAATTTGAGTGCAAAGGTACAACTTTTTGGGGGATTGTGCAAGCGTTCAGACAAAGGAACGGCGACTCGTATGAGCCGCCGTTCCTTCACCTTTCAATTTTCAATTTCTCTGGACAACTTTGGTTTATTACTCCTCCACTCCATTGAGGGCAGCCTCGGCTGCTTCGCGTGCCGCCTGGATAGCAGCATACTCCTCCTGGTTGTGGACGGCAATCTTGGTGAACTCACGCAGACCCGTCCCGGCAGGGATGAGGTTACCGCAGATCACGTTCTCCTTCATACCCTCCAGCGTGTCCACCTTGCCACGGATAGCCGCCTCGTTGAGCACCTTGGTGGTCTCCTGGAAGGAAGCGGCTGACATGAACGACTTGGTGCCGAGCGCAGCGCGTGTGATACCCTGCAGAATCTGCTTGGCAGTAGCGGACTCTGCGTCGCGTGCCTCCACCAGTTTCTTGTCGCGTCGGCGCAGCGACGAGTTCTCGTCGTGCAGGCGGCGTGCGGTAACTATCTGTCCCTCGTGGAGCACCTCGCTGTCGCCGGCGTTGGTAATCACCTTGCGTCCGTAGATACGGTCGTTCTCCTCCAGGAAGTCCATCTTGTCAACTATGTCGCCCTCCAGGAAGCGCGTATCGCCGGCTTCGATGATCTCCACCTTGCGCATCATCTGGCGCACGATGATCTCGAAGTGCTTGTCGTTGATCTCCACGCCCTGCATACGATACACAGCCTGTGCCTCGTTGACGATGTAATCCTGCACGGCGGTAGGTCCCTGGATGGAGAGGATATCCTCCGGAGTGATGGCGCCGTCGGAGAGTGCCACACCGGCGCGTACGTAGTCGCCTTCCTGCACAAGGATCTGCTTGCTGAGCGGGATGAGGTATGCCTTCTGCTCACCGAGTTTGGAGGTAACAAAGAGCTCGCGGTTACCACGTTTGATCTTGCCGAACGATACCTCGCCGTCGATCTCAGCCACCACAGCCGGGTTGGACGGGTTCCGCGCCTCGAAGAGCTCGGTGATACGCGGCAGACCGGAGGTGATATCACCGCCGCTGTTGGTAGCACGAGCCATGGAGAACAGGGTGTCGCCGATTTTAACCTCGTCGCCGTCGGAATGAATCAGGCTTGCCTTGACAGGCAGGTTGTAGGTGCGGAGGATGTTGCCCTCGTTATCCACGATATGTGCCTGCGGCATCTTGGTCTTGTCCTTGGTATCGGTGATAGAAACCTCGCGTTTGCCGGTTTGCTCATCCACCTCGGTCTGGCAGGTCACACCCTCGATAACATCCTCGTAGCGAATCTTACCGTTCTGCTCTATGACGAGCGAAGCCTTGTACGGGTCCCACTCGCAGACCACTGTTCCCTTGGCGTATTTCTCGCCAGGAGTGATGAACAGTTTGGAAGCGTAGGGGATATTGAAATTAGAGAGCACAACGCCGGTCTTCTCATCTTTGAGAATCAGGTCGTTCAGACGGCTGACCACAATCACCTCGCCGCTCTCGGTGGTGATGGTACGGAGATCTTCGATCTCGACAATACCGTCACGAGTGAGCTCGTAGGTGTTCTGGGTAGCAGCACCGCCTGCCAAACCACCGGAATGGAAGGTACGTAGTGTCAGCTGTGTACCCGGCTCACCGATAGCCTGTGCAGCGATCACGCCGACAGCCTCGCCTTTCTGTACCATCTTGCGCGACGCAAGGTTGCGTCCGTAGCACTTGGCGCATACGCCCTTCTTGCTCTCGCAGGTGAGTACGGAACGTATCTCCACTTCCTCGATACCCGCCGCCTCGATAGCCTCGCACTGCGCCTCGCGGATCTCCTCGCCGGCAGCCACGATGAGGTTGCCCTCGTTATCCAGAATATCATGCACGGACACACGTCCCAGGATACGCAGCGTGAGCGAAGCGATAGTATGACCGTTGGCATCCTTGATAGCACGTGCTGTCAAACCGCGCAGTGTACCGCAGTCCTCCTCGTTGATGATCACGTCATGGGATACATCTACCAGACGGCGGGTCAGATAACCGGCGTCGGCGGTCTTCAAGGCTGTATCAGCAAGACCCTTGCGGGCACCGTGGGTGGAAATGAAGTACTCCAACACGGACATACCCTCCTTGAAGTTCGCCAACACAGGGTTCTCGATATCCGTACGGGTTTCGGTGGAACCGGCTTTCAGAGGCTTACCCATGATACCACGGATACCTGCCAGCTGTTTGATCTGCTGCTGGTTACCACGCGCACCTGAGTGCATCATCATATATACGGAGTTGAAGCCCTGATCGGCATTCTCCATGTGCCCCATAAGGATCTTGGTCATCTCGTCGTCGATATTCTTCCATGTATCGACTACGTTGCGGTAACGCTCGTCATCGGACATCTCACCGAAGTTGTAACGCTCGGTGATATCATCCACGATCTTGTTACCCTTGTCGATAAGCTGCTGTTTCTCCTCCGGAATAAGAATATCATTGAGGTTGAAGCTCAGACCTCCGCGGAAAGCACGGTAGTATCCGAGATCCTTGATGTCATCAAGGAACTGTGCTGCACGGGCTACGCCGCAGGTCTTGATAACCTTGGAGATGATCTCCTTGACAGCACCCTTCTTCATCAGCACGTTCTGGTATCCCACCTCGTCGGGCACATATTGATTAACCATAACACGTCCCGGAGTAGTCTCGATAATATGCTGGACAGGCTGACCGTCCACGATATCCTTGACACGCACTTTCACTCTGGCATGGATATCCACCACTCCTTCGTTAAGCGCGATGATAGTCTCCTCCTCGGAATAGAAAACCAGTCCCTCACCCTTGACGTTTGCACGCTCCTTGGTGATATAATACAGACCGAGGATCATGTCCTGGGAAGGAACAGTGATCGGGTTTCCGTTAGCCGGATCCAGGATATTATGGGAACCGAGCATCAGGAGTTGCGCCTCCAGGATAGCCTCGTTGCTCAATGGCAAGTGAGCAGCCATCTGGTCGCCATCAAAGTCGGCATTGAATCCGGCACAAGCCAGTGGGTGGAGTTGTATAGCCTTTCCCTCAATCATCTTAGGCTGGAAAGCCAGAATACCGTGTCGGTGCAGTGTCGGGGCACGGTTCAGCAGAACGGGGTGACCTTCCATCACATGCTCCAGAATCTCGTAGATAACCGGCTCGCGGCGGTCGATGATCTTCTTGGCTGACTTGACCGTCTTGACAATACCGCGCTCGATGAGTTTGCGGATGATAAACGGTTTGTAGAGCTCGGCCGCCATCTCTTTAGGCAGACCGCACTCGTGCATCTTGAGCTCCGGCCCCACGACGATAACCGAACGCGCAGAGTAATCGACACGCTTACCGAGCAAGTTCTGACGGAAACGTCCTTGTTTACCCTTCAAACTATCACTCAATGATTTGAGCGGACGGTTGGCATCGGATTTCATAGCCGTAGTCTTGCGGCTGTTGTCGAACAATGAATCCACAGCCTCCTGCAACATACGTTTCTCGTTGCGGAGAATAACGTCCGGAGCCTTGATCTCCATCAAGCGTTTGAGACGATTGTTGCGGATGATTACGCGGCGGTAGAGGTCGTTGAGGTCGGAGGTGGCGAAACGACCGCCATCCAGCGGCACCAACGGACGCAACTCAGGCGGAGTAACAGGGATGACCTGTAGTACCATCCACTCGGGACGGTTCCTGCCCTTGCTGGCACGGAAAGCTTCCACTACCTGCAGACGTTTCAATGCCTCCTGCTTGCGCTGAACAGAGGTGGATTTGTCGGCCGTAGCACGCAGATCATAGGAGAGTTGGTCCAGATCGGTGAAGGCGAGCAGATCGTAGATAGCCTCTGCACCCATCTTGACTACAACCTTCCGTGGATCATCGTCCTCCAACAGGTCATTATCTTCCGGGATCAGTGCAGCTACCTGGATATACTGGTCCTCATCGAGCAGTATACGGTCCTCGATAGGCAGACGGTTCTTGTCGTTCTCATGCTTCTCGCCGATCTCAATACCCTCCAGAGCTCCGGCGCGTACTACGAGGTATTTCTCGTAATAGATAACCGATTCAAGTTTCTTGGTAGGAATACCCAGCAGCGCAGCCATCTTGGACGGCAGCGAACGCAGATACCATATATGCGCTACGGGGACAACGAGTTTGATATGTCCCATGCGCTCGCGGCGTACCTTTTTCTCAGTCACTTCTACACCGCAGCGCTCGCAGACGATACCTTTGTAACGAATACGTTTGTATTTACCGCAGTGGCACTCATAATCCTTGGTAGGACCGAAGATGCGCTCGCAAAACAAACCATCACGTTCCGGCTTGTAGGTACGGTAGTTGATTGTCTCCGGTTTGAGCACCTCGCCGGAAGAGATCTGCATAATCTCGTCAGGCGATGCAAGACCGATACTGATCTTGGTGAAACCGGTTTTCTTATTTTCTTGTTTAAAAGCCATAATAGTCCTCCATTATTCCATGTTAATACTGAGAGCCAAACCTTGCAGCTCGTGCAGGAGTACGTTGAGTGACTCGGGAAGTCCCGGCGTGGGGAAGTTCTCGCCCTTGACGATAGCCTCGTAGGTGCGTGCACGTCCCGTGACGTCATCAGACTTGACAGTCAGTATCTCTTGTAGAACGTGAGCGGCGCCGTGGGCCTCGAGTGCCCACACCTCCATCTCACCGAAACGCTGTCCACCGAACTGTGCCTTACCTCCGAGCGGCTGCTGGGTGATGAGGCTGTACGGACCGATTGAACGGGCGTGCATCTTGTCGTCCACCATATGTCCGAGTTTCATGAAATAGGTAACACCTACGGTAGCCATCTGGTCGAAGGGTTCGCCCGATTCACCATCGTAGAGCTGCGTCTTGCCGGCACGCGGCAGACCGGCTTTGTCGGTCCACTCGTCCAACTGCTCCAGAGTACATCCGTCGAAGATAGGCGTGGAGAACTTGACTCCCAGTTCCTGACCTGCCCACCCGAGCACAGCCTCGAAGATCTGACCGATGTTCATACGAGACGGCACACCCATCGGGTTCAATACAATATCCACCGGCGTACCATCCGCCAGGAACGGCATATCCTCCACGCGGACAATCTTGGATACAATACCCTTGTTACCGTGACGACCTGCCATCTTGTCACCCACACGGATCTTACGGCTCTTGGCCACATAGACCTTAGCCATCTGGATTATTCCGTTAGGCAGTTCATCGCCAATAGTGAGATTGAACTTCTCGCGTTTGAGCAGGGCGTCCATCTCCTTGTGTTTGGCAATATAGTTGATCACGCACCGGGCAATGAGTTCGTTCTTGTGTGCATCCGAAGTCCAACCCTCGAGCATCACAGAGAAATAATCTATTTCATTCAGGCGTTCCTTGGTGAAATGCTGACCCTTGGAGATAAGCTCCGTGCCCAGAATATCTTTGACCGAAACGGCAAGGTTGTTCTTGAGCATTGTATAGAGTTTGTTGATCAGCAGGTCGCGCAGTTTGGCGGCTTTCTCCTGGAACTGGATATCTAACTTCTGCAGGGTCTCCTTGTCCTCCATCTTCTGCTTGCGGTCCTTGTTGGCACGGGCATAGAGTTTCTTGTCGATGATCACACCCTCGAGCGACGGCGAAGCTTTGAGAGAAGCATCTTTCACATCGCCGGCCTTGTCGCCGAAGATAGCCTTCAGCAGTTTCTCCTCAGGCGACGGATCAGTCTCGCCCTTCGGGGTGATTTTGCCGATAAGTATATCGCCCGGGAGAATGTGCGCACCTATACGGATAATACCGTTCTCATCGAGATCCTTGGTAGCGTCCTCGGATATATTAGGAATATCCGCGGTGAACTCCTCCAGACCGCGTTTGGTATCGCGGACCTCGAGCAGTTGCTCAACGACATGAACGGAGGTGTACATATCCTCACGAACAATGCGCTCGCTCAGCACGATAGCATCCTCGTAGTTGTAACCCTTCCAAGGAATATATGCCACCTTGAGGTTTTTGCCCAACGCCAGTTCACCGGCCTGGGTAGCATACCCCTCGGTCAGTATCTGACCTTTCTCAACGCGGTCGCCCTTGCGAACGAGCGGATGAAGGTCAATCGTGGTGTTCTGGTTGGTTTTCTCGAACTTAGGCATCTTGTATTCCTTCTCGGCGGGTTCGAACGATACGAACTCCTCGTCCTCCGTGCGGTCGTAGTGGATACGGATGACGTCAGCGTCCACATAAGTGACTTCGCCGGCACCCTCCGCCTCAATCTGCGTGCGGCTGTCCTTAACCAGCTGCTCCTCGATACCGGTACCCACGATAGGTGCCTCCGATGTAATCAACGGCACAGCCTGGCGCATCATGTTCGATCCCATCAACGCACGGTGAGCATCATCGTGCTCCAGGAACGGGATGAGCGAAGCAGCCACCGAAGCTATCTGGCATGGAGCTACGTCCATGAGGTTAACCTCGGACGGAGCGACAACTGGGAACTCGGCACCCAGACGCGTCTTGACCTTCGAACGGATGAAATGTCCGTCTGGAGTCAGAGGTGCGTTACCCTGAGCCACTACCTGGTTCTCCTCGTCCTCAGCCGAGAGATAGATTACATCTTCGTTCTTGAGGTCCACAACACTATCCTTCACCGGACGATAAGGAGTCTCGATGAAGCCGAGATTGTTGATCTTGGCATAGATACACATCGAGGAGATCAGACCGATATTCGGGCCTTCCGGCGACTCGATAGGACAGAGACGTCCGTAGTGGGTATAATGTACATCCCGCACCTCGAATCCCGCACGGTCACGACTCAGACCACCGGGACCGAGAGCCGACATACGGCGCTTGTGGGTAATCTCTGCCAACGGGTTCTGCTGGTCCATGAACTGGCTCAGTGCATTGGTGCCGAAATAGCTGTTGATGATGGACGAGATGGATTTGGCGTTAATCAAATCGGTCGGAGTGAACACCTCGTTGTCACGAACGTTCATACGCTCGCGTACGGTACGAGCCATACGGGCCAGACCTATACCAAACTGGTTGTAGAGTTGCTCGCCAACGGTGCGGACTCGGCGGTTGCTGAGGTGGTCGATATCGTCCACTTCGGCATTGCTGTTGATAAGCATGACGAGGTACTTGATAATCTCAATCATATCCTCCTTGGTCAGCACCCGGGTATCCTCAGGGATAGTAGTGTTGAGTTTGCGGTTGATACGATAACGTCCCACTTCGCCCAAATCATAACGTTTCTGCGAGAAGAACAGGTTCTGAATCATCTCGCGAGCCGTTGCATCATCCGCCGGCTCGGCGTTACGCAGCTGACGGTAGATATAAAGCACTGCCTCTTTCTCTGTTTTGGCAGGGTCCTTCTGCAAGGTGTTGAAGATGATCGAGAAATCGTTCTCACGCTCCTGATTCTTGTGCAGCAATACGGATTTCGAGCCGGACTCCAAGATGATATCAATAACCTCGGGTGTCAGTTCCTCCTCACGCTCTACCACAATCTGGTTACGTTCGATGGACGAGACCTCGCCGGTATCCTCGTCCACGAAATCCTCGATAGTCGGTTTCATCACGTATCCGGCCAGTTTGCGTCCGATGCAAGCCTCCAGCGCCTCGCGGTTGCACTTAACCTCTTCAGCGAGGTCGAAGCAGTTGAGTATGTCCTTGTCCGACTCGAAACCGATGGCACGCAGCAGCGTGGTTACAGGCAGTTTCTTCTTGCGGTCGATGTAGGCATACATCACCTTGTTGATATCGGTGGCAAACTCAATCCACGACCCGCGGAAGGGGATAATACGTGCCGAATAGAGCTTTGTACCGTTAGAATGCATAGATGTACCGAAGAACACGCCAGGCGAACGGTGCAACTGACTTACGACGACGCGCTCAGCACCGTTGATTACAAATGTTCCTTTCGGTGTCATGTAGGGGATTGTACCCAGATAGACATCGGAAACGACGGTGTCGAAATCCTCATGATCGGGATCCTCGCAGCTCAGGCGCAGTTTGGCTTTCAAGGGCACGCTGTAGGTCAGACCGCGCTTGATACACTCTTCAATGGTATAACGGGGACGGTCGATGGAATAGTCCAGAAATGCCAACGTGAAGCTGTTGCGGGTGTCCTGAATCGGGAAGTTCTCCGAGAACACCTTGTAGAGTCCTTCGTTACGGCGCTGCTCGGGAGTAGAATCCATCTGCAGAAAATCCTGAAAGGACTTCAGCTGAATTTCCAGAAAGTCAGGATAAGGCATATGCTTCTGCATACGGCTGAAATTGACTCTCTGTTGTTTGTTAGTTGTAGCCATTATTTTGATGGTTGAATAATTGTTTAACAGAACAAAACTGTTGGTAATGAATAATTTAGGGCTAAATCGATGGGTGGTAAATTTATATTATTTTAATATTCACCCGCTAATAATTACCAATAATTGCAGTTTATTAAATCTTCTGTCCTATTGAGCAGAAAAGGTTTAGCTCCCAATGTTGGTTGGGAACTAAACCTATTCCACTCCGTTAGAGTGGTTGGTTAATGGGGTATTACTTGAGTTCTACCTCAGCACCTACCTCTTCGAGAGCTTTCTTGAGAGCCTCAGCGGTAGCTTTGTCAACGCCCTCTTTTACGGTAGAAGGAGCAGCGTCAACGATGTCTTTAGCCTCTTTGAGTCCGAGACCAGTCTGCTCCTTAACGGCCTTTACGACCTGGAGTTTCTGTGCACCTGCACTCTTCAGAACTACATCGAAAGAGGTCTTCTCCTCAACTGCCTCAGCCGCTGGCGCAGCTGCGGGAGCAGCAACAGCTACGGCTGCAGCTGCAGGCTCGATGCCGTACTCCTCTTTGAGGATAGTAGCGAGTTCATTAACTTCCTTAACAGTAAGGTTAACCAATGTTTCAGCAATAACTTTAAGATCTGCCATTGTCTTATAAATTTTAAGTGTTTATTTTTTTCAGTTAGTTGATTTTAGTTTTCCCGGAGTTCCATATTTCCAGATTTCCAGAGATTATTCAGCGCGCTCTCCGAGTGTCTGAAGCACACCGTGGATGGTGTTCTGTCCGCTTTGCAGAGCCGAGATAACGTTCTTCGCGGGCGATTGCAGCAATGCGACCAGTTCGGCGATAAGTTCGTTCTTCGACTTGATAGCGCTGAGGAACTCGAGGTTCTGCTTGCCTACATAGACCGTTTCCTCTACATATGCAGCTTTGAGTTCTGGTTTGGCCTCTCCGGTCTTGTCCCCTTTGGTAAACTCTTTGATGAGTTTGGCAGGGGCATTACCGGTGTTGGTCAACATAAGAGCGGTGTTGCCTTTCAGAGCCGCAAACAACTCCGCATCAATGCCCTTTTTCTCGAGGGCTTTCTGCAGCAGCGTGTTCTTGGCTACCAGCAACTTGATGTCATTCTTGAAGCAAGTGCGGCGCAGCTCGCTTGTTTTCGCAGCATTCAGTCCCTCGATATTAACGAGGTAGAAGTGCGAATATTCGCCGAGTTGGGCACCCAATGCCTCAATTACTAAGTTTTTATCTTCCTTTTTCATACTTGTCTGTTAGTTTTTAGAGATTAAAGCGATTTGGTATCGATCTTAATACCCTGACTCATAGTGCTGGAAAGATAAACGCTCTTGATATACTCACCTTTGGCTACAGCGGGTTTCAGGTGCTTGATCGTGTCGATAAACGCCAATGCGTTCTCGGCGATTTTCTCAGGGCTGAAGCTAACTTTACCAATTGAGGTGTGTACAATACCGAACTTGTCAACCTTGAAGTCGATCTTTCCCCCCTTAACCTCTTTCACAGCCTTAGCCACGTCCATGGTTACAGTACCGCTCTTGGGGTTCGGCATCAATCCGCGCGGGCCGAGTACACGTCCCAGGGCACCGATTTTACCCATGATTTGCGGTTGGGTAATGATGACGTCAATGTCCGTCCATCCACCTTTGATTTTTTCGATATACTCATCCAGACCTACATAGTCGGCTCCGGCCTCTTTGGCAGCAGCCTCCTGATCCGGAGTACAGAGTGCAAGAACGCGAACCGTTTTACCGGTACCGTTAGGGAGCGCGACAACGCCTCGAACCATCTGGTTAGCCTTACGCGGGTCAACTCCCAGACGTACGTCGATATCAACACTTGCATCGAATTTGGTGGTAGTGATCTCTTTCACGAGAGCAGCAGCCTCTTCGATAGTGTAGAGCTTACCTGCTTCAATCTTCTCAGCAGCAAGCTTCTGTTTTTTTGTCAGTTTTGCCATAATTGTTGATTTGATTGAAGTTGATTACTTGATTACGATCCCCATACTGCGGGCAGTACCTTTGACCATTTTGAGTGCGGCCTCAAGGGTGAAGCAGTTGAGATCCACCATTTTGTCCTGTGCGATAGCCTGCGCCTGTTCTTCGGTGATAGTAGCCACCTTGTTGCGGTTGGGCTGGTCGCTACCACTCTTCACCTTAGCAGCCTCGAGGAGCTGGATAGCTACGGGAGGAGTCTTAACGATGAAATCAAACGACTTGTCCGCATAAACGGTAATGATAACCGGCAGCACTTTG
>FLNW01002333.1_pt1 | contig 11162 bp, 9 predicted proteins | sample 1140371 | NCBI WGS metagenome assembly FLNW01 (sample SAMEA3878170, study PRJEB12797) | bioreactor metagenome | biome: Moose rumen | place: Sweden | collected 2011-10
TTTATGGCAACTCAATTATAGCCTCAGTTAAAATGCCATTTACAGGTGGACGTTGTTTTGCCAACCTCACTTTTAAGGCATTAAGACGTGGATAGCGTTTTTCTAACGCCTTATATATTCTATATACTGCATTTTCTACCAATTGACATTCTTTTTTCATTTCTGCTTTTACAATATCAAAAACTTCTTGATAATCAATTGTTTGAGACAAATCATCAGAAACTGCCCCATTAATACAATCTGCACTAAATTCAACTGTTACTTTAAACTTAGCTCCAATTTGACGTTCATGATTATCAGTGCCTATAGGAGCTATAAATTCCATATCTTTTAAACAAAAATTCATATATCGCGATTTTTACTCTATAAAAATATTTTTTTTATCATTTTTTTCTTCAAAATAGATTCTCGCAGCTCTCGCACTAAGATTATACCATTTTTTACAAAGATATTCCAAATGATGCGACGTACAACCTAACTTTGCCGCCAAATCCATAACATTGTACGATGGCAAACAATATGTAAAATAATCCTCAACAATACATTTTTTATACTCAAGTTTAAAATCCGACATATTCAAACCTGTAAGCATATATATTAAACCAGAAAAATAAACTTGCGGTACACCTAATTCTTCGCAAAATTTTTCAGCTTTTCCATTACCATTACTAAGTTCGGTTATAAAATCGTCAAAAACTTTAATTCCTGTTATAATTGGCTCATTTGGTAATTCCTCTATTACAACAAAAGTGCCGTCAGGATTATAAACTTTACGTTTTTTGGGAACACCTCTATAAAGTTCCTTCACACTATATTGTGGAAAAGATTCTACCATATTTTAATAATTTATTTGCTACAAAGATAAAAAGTTTTTTAAAAAAAGAAAAAGAAATATAAATTTTCATAAAGAAAAAATAAATTTAGAAAAAAAAGATTTATATATATAATAGAAAAATTATATCAAAATAATTTTAGATAATAAAATCAATAAGATTTTAAATAATAAAAATACTATATACGATAAAATTAAAATAATATAAATATTTAAATTTTATTCACATAAACCAAAAATAAAAGATATATAAAAAGAATATCATATACATTTTATTACCACAAAATGATAAAATAAATTAATTATTAGCATAAAAACCATTCTAAAAAATATACACTGAGGTAATAAATGGATTTTTAATTTTTTTAACATCGTTTTTTCTTATAAAAAATGCTATATTGTAAAAAATACTTTATATTTGTAGAAATTTGTATTTTAAAAACGTACATTTTTTTAGTTGGTATATAATTTGAATATCAAAAAATTAAGGAAACAAGGAAAAACAAAAAAAACATGTTTTTTGATTTATACAACCAGCAAATAAAAGTATATTTGGCAACAGGCACAAACGACGTGGAATCAAACAGATATAATCTACGAACAGTGCTTGAAAAAGCTGGTATGACAATTTTGCAAAGCGACGGAGAAACTGATGAAAATATCATATTTTCAAAAATGAAATCCGCCAACTGTAGCATACACATACTCGGCAACGTCAACATATACGACACAGACGGCAGCGGCTACAAAAGCATGGCAGGAATAGAGTATCGTATGGCCCGAAAACTACGAAGCAAAGACTACAAAATGTTTGTTTGGAATCCAATTGGAAAAATCTACAACGTAAACGCTTATATCAACAACATACGACGCGATATTGTAGAAAATACTGTTTACAGCGATAAAACATCGCCAATAGTATTTGTAGAAGAACTCCGAACAATTATGAACGTAAAACAATCGGCACGCAACGATTTAAAAAATGCTGACATCTTTTTCTTATACAACGAAATAGATGCCGACACTGCCGAAGATATTTCCAACATGCTGCAAGATGTGCAAAGTATAATAAAACTTGGCATAAGCATGAGCCACAACGTAGATTATAACGACTACATAAACCAACAATTGGCCAACACAAAAATGGGCGTAGTTTATTACAATTACGCTGCCGATTGGGCAGTATCGTTTGCACGACAAGTTTGGAAAGACACAGGCGGAGGAAGTTCGCAAACACCGATAATAGTGGTAGGAAACGAAGCTCACGCAAAAAAAGAAGAATTAAAAATTTTTGATGGCATATTAGATTGCGTAGTGGACGACTATACACGCATACCGCTTGACATAAAAATACTTTTTGATAAAACACAAACCAAATGAAGAACGGCATCTGTCCATATCCTGGTCTAAGACCCTTTACAGAAGAAGAAAGCATCTTCTTCAAAGGTCGCGACTTGCACATACGCCAAATAGTGAAACTCCTCGAAGAAAACAAAATGGCGTTTATAACAGGTGCCTCTGGCGATGGCAAATCTTCTATGGTATATGCAGGAGTAGTTCCATACATCAGAGCTGGATTTTTTAAAGCAAAATTCAACAATTGGATTATTTGCGATTTTAAACCACAACGAAACCCACTTGCAAGCTTGGCAGAAAGCACAGCCAATGAAATGGGGCTCGACTACGAAAATACTCTAAGAGAACTTGGAAAAGGATTTTCTTCACTTATAGACATATACATAAATTCAAGCCATTATATAAAAGGAGAGTTAGACACAGAAACCTCCAACAAAGGCAAAAACCTACTTATAATAGCCGATCAATTTGAGGAAGTATTCACTAATAGCGACAACTTCAACGATGGCAAACCTTCAGACGAAAGTTACACCGCAATAAATCTACTATTAGAAACAGTAAGGATTTCTATTGCCAAAAATCTTCCCGTATATGTCATATTCACAATGCGTAGCGACTATATAAGCAACTGCACAGTGTTTAAAAACCTTCCAGAATTTATAGCATACAGCCAATTTTTTGTACCACAACTAAAACGTACAGAAATACGCCAAGTAATAGAAGAACCTGCAGCACTCGCAGGCGGTAGCGTGTCAACAAGGCTAACAGAAGTAATTATTAACAACCTCAACAGCGGTTTCGACCAACTGCCTGTACTTCAACACGCACTCAACCTACTTTGGAAAATGGCAGGAAATGGAGAAAAACAACTCGATCTTATCCATCTTGCCAAAATAGCAGGCATAAGCAAAGATGTTTTATCACCAGAAGAACAAAAAATATTCGACAATTGGTTTGAAACACTTCCTGATTACCGCAAAAAATATTACGAAAAGCCAGACCTCAACAACGTACTAAATACACACGCTGGGACATTGTACGAATCGGCATACGACTATTTTATGCAAAATGCCAACTGGGCAGAAAAATCAATAACAAGACAAGAAAGCAAAGAAATAATAGAAACTGTATTCAAAAGTCTAACAAAAATAGACAACAACAGACAAGTACGAAACCGATGCACACTTAAAGAGATAACTGGCATTATCAACAAAGACAACATAACTAACGCCACTGTATGCGGAGTTATAAACATATTTCGAACCCCAGAAAACACTCTTATACGACCGTTTTCTGAAGAAGGAAACCTTGAGACACAATACATTAGCGGCGACACCGTATTGGATGTAACCCACGAAGCTCTCATTAGAAACTGGAAAATGCTTAGCCAATGGGACTTAGAGGAACAAGCAAACCTCAAAGATTACAACGATTTTAACTCCCAATTACAACGTTGGATAAGCCGCGATAATAATCCCGAATATCTACTCACTTCGGGTTCATACTCATATTTTAAAAATTGGTACGACAAATGCCGACCAACACCATATTGGTTTGTAAAATACGACAATAGCAAACAGACACAAAACCAAAAACTAAAATACGCCAAGTTTCAATACGAAAATTGCATCAACTTTCTTGAACAGAGCGAAACAGCAATACAAGCCAAGGAACGCCTACGCAAAAGACGCATACAGACATATCTCGTACTTGCGCTCGTATTCATAGCAGGATTAGCAGGATTTTCATATTGGGCCATGGACGAACGAAAAAACGCCATGATTCAAAAAGAATATGCCGACAAGCAAACCATTGTGGCAAAAGAGCAAAAACAAGACGCAGACGATGCCCGAGCCATAGCCGACGAAGAACGCCGAAACGCAGAAGTACAAGCAGAAAGAGCTCTCGAAAGCGCACGAGAAGCAATGATAGCAAGAAACAAAGCCGACATAGAACGAAAAAAAGCACTTGCCGCAAAAGCCGAAGCCGATGCTGCCCGTGCCGAAGCTGAACGAAATCTTGAACTTGCCGATGAACGAAGAATAGAACTTGAACAAAAACAAAAAGAAATAGAAGCACAAATAACCGCCACTGAAATAGCACGCGACTCTGCAAAACACATGTTTAACGTTGCTATATCAAACGTATATGCCATAAAAGCACGAAATCAAGCAGAAAATGCAGAGTTAAGCCTTCGCATTGTAAAAGAAGCATACGACTTAAACGAAAAAAACAATGTAAACCAAAATACCGCAGAACTATACGATGCTGTGCTATTTGCCCTTGAAAAAAACGAACTTATAAGCCCTGTCAACAACATAAAAACCGACGGTATAAAAGCATTTTCTGTTGACGACCAAAACCATATTATAGTAATAGATCAATTTGTTAGAATAACAGAATACAGCATCAACGATTACCAAGCACGGCAAGTGGGCGAAACAAGAGAAAAATATGCCACAAAAGCACCTATCGAAAAAGCAATTTTTATAAGTCCACACCAAATAGTATATAGCACAAAAGACAAGAAAACATGTTTTTTGGACCTCGACCGCGACGAACAAAAAGTAGTAATAGAAGACAACAAAGACTTTATAGAAAGCGCGTGCATAACGCCCGACAAACGTTATGTTGTATTAGCATACCAACGCGGCACTATAGTAACACGCTCTCTTGACGATGTTAAAAGCTACCCTATAGACATAAAAAAATTAAATCGAAATATGTCGGACGTTTACTGCACAGACAACGAGATATTTGCCCTTAGCATAACAGGTATTGTAACACGTTGGAACTTTACAACAGAAAACCGTCCAATGGACTACAAAATAATTGACAAAAGCGATGAACGTTCTTTTGCATTAGCCGCAATACCCGACAAACATCTAATATCGGCATGTTTTAGCGATGGCTCTCTACAATTTCTCAATACAAAAACCAACACACGAGAAGACCAAATGCTCGGTAGCCATTCTAAACTCGAACACCTCGTATATTGTCAACAAACAGGAATACTCGCCATGTCATCGGCAGACAAACGCATTTCGTTAATAAATACAAACAATTTTAATGAAAAACCTCTATTTATAGAAGAACATAGCCTCAATAATTCAAAAGTTAAAAATCTATATTTCAACAAACAAGGTGTACTTTATGCACTCACAGATGATAATATGATTCACTATTGGCGCACAAATATACGCGACTACGACAACGAATTAAAACGAAATAATCCTCAACCATTGTCGGAAGAAGAAAAAAGTTTAATATTAGGACGCGAATTTTCTAAAACCAACTGAAAATGAAACCAATATACATCGTCATACTAATTATTTTAAGCACAGTTTTCAATGCCAATGCACAAAAAGGCAAAAACAAAAACGTAACCGACATCGACGAACAAGAAACGATGATAGAAACACAAATGCGTCAACTCGAAAAATATTACAACTCGGGAAGATACTCCAACGCATTAAAAATAGCCAAACAAATAAACAACTCTAACGTAAAATTAGACCCAGAAACAAACCAACTTTTCTTAAAATACTACATCTGCTCATTAAAAGAAATGAGTTATGACGAAGAAGCAGACTCTGCAACAATAGAATTTACAAAAAAATACCCATTTTACAAACCAACAAAATTCGACCAGCCAGTATTCAAAGACCTACTATCCAATTTCTACACACGTCCACGCTTAGCAATATGGATTAGTGGAGGTGTACCTTCTCCTATCATTCAAGTTGATACAGTACATTTGGTAGGCGACACAACACAAATAATGCCTGATTACAGCCAAACAAAAGGTACATCAGCAGAAATTGCATTGCAATTCTTCCCATTTAAATATTTCTCCGTAGCCTTAGGATTGCATTATATGTATTTTGAATACACTCGAGACAGACAACAAAACATAACAACATTTAGTTATAATGAAAAAAATCACCGACTTTCTGTACCACTCTACTTTATAGCCACAATGCCAACCCAAGAAGGCAAATGGGTTTCTGAACTAATGTTAGGTGCACAAGCCGATTATCTATTAAAAACAACCTACACTGCGTCAACAAAATACAACCAAAATCAACATTTTGCATCATCAGGTAATACCGAATTAATCGAAAAAAACAAAATAAACTACACTGCCAACGCAGGAATACGCTTAAACTACAATCACAAACAACTATCGTTTTTTATCGACAACACATTTCGCTACACAATAAAACCATTCAACAACTCAGAATACAATCTCAATAACAATGACCTTGTATATAACCAACTATTTGTTCCCGATGCCATACACCTTATAACATACACCATGCAAATAGGAATAAAAATAAGCTTCGGTTACACAACATTTACAAAATACGGATATGGATACGCACGCTAACTAAAAACAAAAAAAATGAAAAAATTTTATATCCACATACTCACAGCACTAACAGTAATTACTGCCGCATGCAACGACACGGTCTATTCCGACTACAGCCAATCAAACATAAAATCGGCAAATTGTACACCTATGTTTATGCCTCTATCAGTATCTGATGGAGCAGTGGTAACAATGCAAGCTGAAAGCGATACAAATACATATAGTTTTATAAAAATAGACAAAAATGCCGAGTTAACCTCCACAACTATAAAATTTACATGGAGTTACAACGACAGCCACAGCAGCCAACAAAACAATAATAGCAACTACAACGATAACAATAAAGATAACAATGACAACCCAAATGGTGATATTAACCAAAATGATGATGGTAACCAAGAACAAAACAACGACAACACTAATGAAAACAATAGCACAAAAAAATCTTATACCAAACAAACCTCACAACAAACGGTAGAAGTAGTTGACATTTCTGACGGGAAACTACGAAAAAACAACAACGACGAATATTTTTTCGATATTTATTCGTCCAACAACTTCGGACGAGAATACTTCGCTATTGTAAAATTCGACAAAAACTGCAACATAATATTCCAAAAAGATAGTACAATAAACGCAATGAGCAATGGCAATGGCAATCAAAACAATGTAAGCAAAATGCCAGTAGCTGGTACACCTCTTGACAACGGTGGATACGCAATAATATACCAAACACCGTCAATGGGAATGATGCAAGCCACTTCATACGACCTAACAATGAAAGTATTAGACACAAACGGAGAAACAACAAGTTCAGTTGACCTCAAATTTTCCGAAACAGTAAGTATAACAGACGTAAACTCAATAGACAACAACATCCTTATAACATACGAAAACTCCTCATCGGTGGCAGCAATAAAAATATTCTCGCTCGACGGAACACTTATAAACACCTCAGACATAATAAACAACATTAATCAAATAATTTTTTTAAATTACGGTGAATACGGATTTATTTCGGGATACGAACCAACAACCCAAAAATTCACAATAGTTCAAATAGACAAAAACGGCGACATAATAACCCAAAATAATTTAGACTCTATTGGAATTATTGTAAACGTAAACGAATTTAACAACATGATATGCCTAACAGGGTTCACCCAGTCGAGCAATTACACAACATACAACACCGTAAGCTCATATCTTAACTATATAAGCAACCTAAACGGTCTAATTGTACTATTAGATTCACAGACAAACAATTTGGACTATATAACAGCCGACTATGGAAACGGAGTAATAGTTTACTCTGCACAAAAAAACAGCGACAACACATACACCGTATTCTTATCACAAGTAACCCCAAGCGACCTCTTGTTTTCAGAATATAGTTATGGTAGCAAAATATATGTATATCAAGTAGATGACCTTAAAAAATTACAAATAAATTGATTTTGACTACACTAAATATCGTTTTAATTGCGCTTGTAGTTATAGCAACTGCAACGGCTATAATACTATGGACAAAACGCGACAACGCAATTAACAAAGCCGTAAACCGAGCCGAAAAACGTACAAAACAAGAAATGAACAACCTTGAAGGAGAAATTAACAGACTTAAAACACTATACAACAACCTCAAGGCAAATGGCAACAAAACACAAGAACAATCAAATAAAAAAACAAATCAAATAAACTCATTAATAAACGCTGAAAACATAATACTCGAACAAAAAAAACTCGAAGAACAAAAAAATGAGTTGGCAGAACGTAACAAAAAGCTTTGGAACATGTCAATCTCTATACAAAAAGAAAAACAACACATAGCCATACTCAAAAACGAAATAGAACTTAAACACAAAACGGTAACCGAAAGCATACAATATGCCAAAAGAATACAAGACGCAGTACTACCACCAGTAGATATACTTGCAAACAATTTTAAAGACTATTTTTTATTTTGGCGACCACGAGAAATAGTATCAGGAGATTTCTATTGGATGAAACGCGATGGCGACACAATACTTTTTTCTGTTGCCGACTGCACAGGACACGGCGTACCAGGCGCATTTATGAGTATGCTTGGGGTAGCATTTTTAAACGAAATATGCGCAAAAATAACCGAACAAACCACTCCTGCCGAAATATTAGAAAAAATGAGAGCCAAGATAATACAAACACTAAAACAACAAATGGGTTCTCTCGACCCAAAAGACGGTATGGATATGGGATTATGTATGTTAAACACAGTAAAAAAAACAATGATGTTTGCAGGAGCAAACAACGGAATGTACCACATAAGAGGCAATCAACTCACAGAATACAAAGCAATAAAAAATCCAGTAGGAATGTATCCCAAACAACGAGATTTTGAAAACCACGAAGTAGATATACAAACTGGTGATTATATATACATGTTTTCTGATGGATACGCCGACCAATTTTCTCTAAAAAACGCACGAAAACTCACATCAGGAAAATTTAAAAAGCTCCTTATAGAAGTCAACGAAAAAACAAAAGTAGCAGCAGAACAAGAAAAATTTTTAGCAGATTTTCTTGATGATTGGAAAGAAGGTTACGTACAAATGGACGACATTCTTGTTGGCGGCTATCAAATTAAATTATAGGTTGAACACCATAAAAAAACACCTTATTATATAGTAACAAACCACAAAATTTAACAAAAAAAATCCACATTCCATAATTTTAGTTTCCGACATATCAAAAATAATTTTCAAAAAAAAACAAAAAAAAATTTGTTTATTAAAATTTTATTCTAAATTTGGGGAAATAAAAATAAGGTTTACAAGAAAACTAAAATATACTCCAGATGGAAACAAATTATGGTGAAATAACCCAAGTAATTGGTCCCGTGGTTGACGTGAGTTTTGAAAAAACAGGCGGCAAACTTCCGGCCATACTCGATGCCTTGGAACTCACCCGCGACAACGGCGAAAAACTGATAATAGAATGTCAGCAACACATCGGCGAGCATACCATACGCACCATAGCCATGGACAGCACCGACGGCCTCCACCGCGGAATGAAAGTTTATCCTACAGGCAGTCCAATAACAATGCCAGTTGGCGAAAAAATAAAAGGTCGCTTGATGAACGTTGTAGGACAAGCTATTGACGGCATTGGCACTCTTGACAAACAAGGCGGATACCCAATCCACCGCGAACCACCGCAATACAAAGAGCTTACCACAGAAACACAAGTACTCTACACAGGAATAAAAGTCATCGACCTCATTGAACCATACGCAAAAGGTGGAAAGATAGGGCTTCTTGGTGGCGCAGGCGTGGGCAAAACAGTCCTCATAATGGAACTCATAAACAACATTGCCAAAGCATACAGTGGACAGTCGGTATTTGCAGGCGTAGGGGAGCGCACCCGTGAAGGTAACGACCTACTACGCGAAATGCTCGGTAGCGGAGTAATGAACTACGGACCAGCTTTTATGGAAGACATGGAAAAAGGCGGTTGGGACATAACCAAAATAGATAAAGAAGCAGTCAAGAATAGTAAAGTTGCAATGGTGTTTGGTCAAATGAACGAGCCACCAGGAGCAAGAGCAAGAGTAGCACTATCTGGTTTAACAGTAGCAGAATACTTCCGCGACGGAGAAAAAGGTGCAAAAGGCAACGACATACTTCTGTTTATCGACAACATTTTCCGTTTTACACAAGCAGGTAGCGAAGTATCGGCATTGCTTGGTCGTATGCCATCAGCAGTGGGATACCAACCAACGTTAGCAAGTGAAATGGGTGCAATGCAAGAGAGGATAACATCAACAAAGCATGGTTCAATAACTTCTGTACAAGCAATTTATGTACCCGCCGATGACTTAACCGACCCTGCACCAGCTACAACATTCTCCCACCTTGATGCAACAACTGTGTTAAGCCGTAAAATAGCATCTTTGGGAATATATCCAGCCGTGGATCCACTCGATAGTACATCGAGAATACTAACACCAGATATTGTTGGTGCAGAACATTACAACACTGCACAAAGAGTAAAACAAATACTACAAAGATACAACGAGTTACAGGATATAATCAACATTCTCGGTATGGAAGAGTTATCAGAAGAAGATAAACTCACCGTTAGCCGTGCAAGAAGGGTTCAGAGATTCTTATCGCAACCATTCCACGTTGCAGAGCAATTTACTGGTTTAAAAGGAAAACTCATCTCCATAGAAGACACCATAAAAGGATTTAATATGATAATGGACGGTGAAGTTGACCAATACCCAGAAGCAGCCTTCCACCTCGTTGGAACAATAGAAGATGCCATAGAAAAAGGCGAAAAACTTTTGAAAGAAGCAAAATAGCAAGTAAGCATGGAAGTAGAGATAATTTCACCCGACACGCTTGTTTTTTCTGGAAATGCAGATTTAGTAAGCCTTCCCGGAACAAAAGGTGCTTTTGAAATAATGAAAAACCACGCCGCCATAATTTCCACACTCGAAAAAGGAAAAGTGAAAATTGTAAACAATGGTTCAGAACAGTTTTTCGACATCAACGGTGGCTTGGTGGAATTTAACAACAACAAAGTAAGCATACTTGCATCTTAAAAGAATGTTTTTTCCCA
>FLNW01000044.1_pt1 | contig 11142 bp, 8 predicted proteins | sample 1140371 | NCBI WGS metagenome assembly FLNW01 (sample SAMEA3878170, study PRJEB12797) | bioreactor metagenome | biome: Moose rumen | place: Sweden | collected 2011-10
GTGCGCTTCGACGGCGACAGCGCGCTCGTGGCCGACCTGCTGCGCACCGTGGCCGTCTTTGACGACCGCTTCCGCCACACCTCAGCCAACGGCATGGTTGACAGCATCGGCTTCCGCGACGGGGACCTCACCCTGCAACGCGTCGGCGACCGGTGGGGGGGCAACATCAACGGCGCCGCCGCTCCGTTGGGCATCCTCGAACAGCGTATAGGGAACGGCGATTTCGTGAAGTTCGGCGATGAGAGCTGCGGCATTCCCGACAGCAACTTCCAGTATGCCTGGCCCACACCGGTCACCCCTGTGTGGCTTCCCGACCAGACAGCCCTCGAATTTGACGACTCCGTGGGCTCTGTAGGATGCCAGGCCATCCGTTTCGACAATCCCTCCATCATAGGATGGGCCACCCATTGCGTCGTCACCCGTGGGCTTAAGCGAATCTCTAACGAGGCGCTGGGCTACGCCGACTATGGATCCGACAGCGACGGCACCGGTCCCAGCAGCGAATCCACCACCAACGGCGTGGTCAGCCTCGGCGACGCCGGCACGGCCGTGCTCACCTTCGACCAGCCCATCTCCAATGGGGAAGGGTACGACTTTGCCGTGTTCGAGAACTCCCTGAACCACACTTTCCTGGAGATGGCCTTTGTGGAGGTGAGCTCGGACGGCGAGCATTATCACCGTTTCCCCGCCGTCTCAAACACCCAGAACGCCACCCAAATCACTAATGGCGGGGAGGTCAACCCCCGCAAAGTCCGCAACCTGGCCGGCAAATACATCGTGGGCTGGGGCACGCCCTTCGACCTGGCGGAGCTTTCCGGCTACAGCGACCTGGACATCCACCACGTCACGCACGTGCGCATAGTGGACGTGGTGGGCTGCATCGACCCCCAGTACGGCTCCGCCGACAAGAACGGCCGTATCATCAACGACCCCTACCCCACCCCATGGGGCAGCTGCGGCTTCGACCTGTCGGGCGTGGCGGTCATGAACGGCTGGCTGCCCGGCAGGGTTCCCGAACAAATCCTCACGGAAGCCTGGAGCGCCTACCCCAACCCGTGTACGTCCACGCTGCTGATCACCCATCCGGGCATTGGAACAGAGGTCGTCCTCCTCAACGCCCTCGGACAGCGCGTCTGGGCAAAAGAGGCAACTGGCGAAGCCCTGCAAATCAACATGCAAGACTATCCGTCCGGGCTATACATCATCCAATGCGGAGGCCATAGCCGGAAGGTAATAAAACGGTAGAACCGTATTGGGCGGGAAAGAGAGTGCCACGGCCTTCCGCTCCGGCGGACGCGCTACTCGGCGACTTCCGCCGCAGGTGCCTGGTCCTCAACCAGCTCCTGCTCCGCCTTCAGCTCCTCATAGAATTTGGCAACCGACACGTTCACGTACGGCACCAGCCACAGCAGGCCTATGCCGAGGGAAAGGATGCTAAGCAGAAACCATCCGATAAAGCTCAAGTAAAGCATGAAAAGCTCCCACTTGTGCCCGCGCATCATGTCCTGGCTCCGGTCGATGCACTCGTTCGCGCTCAACTCGGGGTGGTCCTGGGCGATATAGACGGTCATGGAATACGCAAAGCACTTGATGATGCCGGGGACGACAAGCAGCAGCATCCACAGGAACTCGAAGACTGCGGTGAGCAGCTGCACGCCTATGGCGCGCCCGTAGGTCCTGAACCCGTCGAACATCCGATCGACCGTGTCCTCCTTGCTTCCCCGGACGAAGTTCAGGAAGCACAGGACAAAGCCGTATCCCAGCGGCACCAGCACCAGAATGGAGAGGGCCAGACCCACACCGCTAAAGATGACACCTGCGGAAGAGGTCGGGAATGCCGACTGCACCGTCTGGGGCACGCCACATACGGCGGAAATCAAAAAATAGACCAGCGTGGCTAACACGGGCATGGTCCAATAGCCGGAAAGCTCGCTGCGAGCCGCCGACCTTAATTCCTTGTTTGTACTCATAACATTATTATTTAGGGGTGATTTATGGCGCAAAGGTACAAAAAAATAACCGTGGGCCGTCCGCACGCCGCATCCTCACGGCTTCAGCTCACGGGCCACAATCCGGGACAAAATCGGGGTCTTGACACAGTTGGGGACGATGTCGGAGAAAAACTGGGCCAGCGGGCTGATGACAATGCGGCGTTTGCCGCGAAGGGTCTGCCGGACGCATTTCCGGGCTATGTCGCGTGTGGATTTGAGCGTAATTTTGCCGAAGAGGCCCTGCCGCGCGATGCGCTCGGTGACCTCTGGGTTTGTGGCCATCGCGCCGGGGGAGGCCACGCTCACCGAGACGGAGGTGCGCCTCAGCTCCTCACGGAGCCCCAGCGAGAAGGAGAGCACGAAGCTCTTGCTGGCCGGATACACGGTCTTGTAGCCTGTCGGGGTGTGTGCCGCCATGCTGCCCACGTTCAGGATGTAGCCTTTGGGCTGACTCCGCAGGTTGGGGAGCAGCTCGTGGGTGAGCAGCGCCGTGCAGCGCACGTTCAGGTCTATGATGTTTTCTATATAGGCGGCATCGGCGTCCTCAAAACGCCGGGTGCCGCCCGCGCCCGCGTTGTTCACCAGCATGAACACCTCGAACTGGCAGTTGATGGCCTCCGCCATGGCGAGCACATTCTCCCGTCTCGTCAGGTCGGTGATGTAGCATTCGGACGGCACGTGCCAGGTGGTCACAATCTCGTCGCACACCTGCCGCACGCGCTCGTTGGTGCCCACCAGGATGGTGGGTACGCCACGGCGGGCCAGCTCCAGGGCTATCTCCCTGCCCAGCCCCCGGCTCGCGCCGGTCACCACCGCATATTGTCTTGTGTCCTTATCCATTGGGAACCGGTTTCTTGTAGCATCGTCTGCGCGCCACCAGCTCCGCCCCATACTTGGGCCAGATGAACGACGCCGTGTTGTACTCCAGCTGCTGCGAGGTGAACGCGAAGGTGTAGCCGTTGGCCAAAAACGCCTCATGCAGCTGCTGGTGGTAGATGGCATGGATGCCGCTGCTGCGGTATTCGGGGAGGACACCGGTCAGGTACATATCGACATACTGGTTGCGCCTCAACGCCTTGAGAATATGCACCCATCCGAACGGGAACAGGCTTCCGCCGGCCTTCCGGTACGCCTCGCTCAGCGAGGGGAGGCAGAACGCGAAGCCCACCAGCCTTCCTTGCTCGTCCTCCAGCATGGACGACAGCTGGGTGTTGGCCACCTGGAAGTTCTCGTCCACCGCCCACTTGATCTCCTCTTCCGTAAGGGGTATGAAATTGTAGATGTCCGCATAGCTCCGGTTAAGAGCCTGAAAAAACTCCATGCCGGACTCTTTCAACTCCTCCTTATTCTTGAAATGCCGCAAGTGAACCTGGTATTTCTCCGTCATTATGGCCGACAGTTTCCGAATCCTTTCCGGAACCGCGCCTACCGGGACCTTGTATTGCACATAGTCCACCTCTTTCTCAAAGCCCAGGGCCTCAATCAATTTGGGGTAGTAGGCGTAGTTGTAGTCCGCGCAGATGGAGGGCATGAACTCAAAGCCCTCCACCAACATGGCCTGCTTCTCCATATTAGAGAAGCGCGACGGACCGGAGATTTCGGTCATACCCTGCTGTCGGCCCCAATCCTCCACAGTCTCAAGCAGCGCCCTGGCCACCCCGATGTCGTCCACAACGTCGAACCAGCCGAAACGGACGCGCCTCTGGCCCTTCAGCTCGTTGCACTTCCGGTTCACCACGCCCCCGATGCGGCCCACCACCTCACCGTCGCGGTACGCCAGCCAGAACTTGACATCGCAAAATGACAATGCCGGGTGCTTAGTCATGATTTTCATCTCCCCTTTCTCCAGGGGGGGGACAAAATAGGGGCAGTCCTTGTACAGTTTCTTGGGGAAGCGCACAAACGCCTTGATGTCCCTCTTTTTTATAACTTCTTTTACCGTCATAGGGCAGGAAAATTAAGCTCGTCACATTTGGATATCCACCTCGACCCGGCGGCTCTTCGACCGGCCCTCATCCGTCTCATCCGTGTCAATGGGATACCTTGCGGGCCCACCGCGCCGGGGATTTTTCCGAAGGGCAGCGTGAGGGTGTCAAGGCCGTCACGCGGGCACCCAGTCGGGCCTGCAGCAAGTGTCGTGATAAAAAGGAATGGGCTATGTCTCATGATGGGCATGTGTTTGATGGGCAGGCTCTACGGTCCTTGGGTTCGCCGGCGCGCGGATATAAAGCACACTGGCCCCGCGCCCGACCTCGGGTATTGTTGGGCGCAAATATAACATTTTTTTTTAGATTCACGCAACATAAAAATAACGAGGCAGGGATTTCCGTATGAATCCCCGCCTCTGACGCGGTGCCCAGGACAAGAGTCGAACTTGCACGGGAGTACTCCCACTACCCCCTCAAAGTAGCGTGTCTACCAATTCCACCACCTGGGCTTGTTTGCGGCGGCAAAAATACACTTTTTTTGAAACGGCCCACATTTTCCAGGTGAAAACATCGTTTTTTTCAAAAAAAAATCGTACCTTTGCGCGTGAAAAAAATCCGACAAAATGGCGCAGAAGAAAGTACTATTCATCACACCTGAGATATATCCCTATTTCCCAGAAAGTTATATCTCGAACATTTGCCGTTATCTCCCCCAGGGCATTCAGGAACGCGAGAATGAAATACGCACGTTCATGCCCAAGTTCGGGTGCGTGAACGAGCACCGGCACATGCTGCATGAGGTCATCCGCCTTTCCGGACAGAACATCATCATCGAGGACACGGACCATCCCCTGATCATCAAGGTGGCCTCGCTGCAGAACGTCCGTATGCAGATCTACTTCATCGACAGCGAGGACTTCTTCAAGAGGAAGCAGCCGTACTATGACGAGGAGGGCAATTTCTACCCCGACAACGACTCCCGCGCCATCTTTTACGCCAAGGGCGTGGTGGAAACCGTCCGCAAACTTGGCTGGGAGCCCGATATCATCCACTGCAGCGGCTGGATCTCTGCCCTCGTGCCGCTGTTCATCAAAACGCTGTACAAGGACAACCCGCTCTTCCAAGGCACCCGGATCGTCTATACCATCATGCCCGACCAGTTCAAGGAGAAGTTCTCCCCGAACTTCGCGAAGAAGCTGCGCCTGACCGGCATACCGGGCAAGTGCCTGACCCATTTCAGGGCCCCGGGCTACGACCAGATCATCCAACTCGCGGTGGACTACGCCGACGCCGTGTCCGTCACCATTGACACCAAGAAAAAGCTGCTCAACTACGTGGAGCAATCCGGCAAGCCGGTCCTCCAGCACCCCGACGACGACAACTACGTGGACATGTACGATGAGTTTTACGACCAAATCCTGTCTGAACCCTCCGAAACCGAATAGCCTCCCATGAAGAGAATTCTTGCAGTACTGCTGCTTGCCGTGGCGGCGGCCGCCCTCACCGCCTGCCAAGACGACACCTCATCCATCGGGCTGGGGCTGATTGACCAGGTGGGCACCGAGTTTCAGGACACGTCCACCGTAGTGGCCTGCTCGATCCTGGAGGACACGCTGCCCACCACGAACCTCGCCTCCTGCGTGCTCGGCAACATCCACGACCCGGTGTTCGGCGACAGCAGGGCGGCCATATACGCCCAATTCGCGCTGGGCGGCTCCTCCGTCAACTTCGGCGCCAACCCCGTGGTTGACTCCATTGTCCTGACCCTCCAGCTCTCCTCATACTACGGCGACACCACATCCAGGGTGGGCATCCGGGTACACCGGCTCACCGAGGACCTGTCCTCCGGCGCCACCTACTACCAAAACAGCGCCGTCGGGCATGACGCCACCCCGCTCAACTACAGCCTGACCGGCTACAGCATCAGGCCGGGCACGTCCGTCATCGTGGACACCAACACGTACAGCCCCCATCTCCGCATCCGCCTGTCACAGGCCTTCGGCCAGTACCTGCTCAACAATGTGTCCCAGATGGCAAGCAACAGCAGCTTCCAGCAGTTCTTCAAGGGACTGTGCATAGACGCCGTATCCCATTCCGGATCCACCGGATACATGCTCGTCACCAACATGACCAGCGCCCTGTCCTCCCTTACCTTATACTATCACAACGACTCCAAAGCGCGGCAGAAGTACGACTTCGTTTGCAACAGCGAGTGTACCCGCTTCACCCATTGCAGCCACGACTACCAAAGTTCAAGCCACCCCGACTTCTCCCAGGAGGTGCTATCGGGCCAGCAGGAGGTCGGGGCGCGCACCCTGTTTTTGCAGGCCCTCGGCGGCGTGAAAACCCGCATCACGTTCCCGAACCTCCAGGACGCCTTCAAGGGGTTGGGCAACCGGGTGGTCATCAACAAGGCCGAGCTGGTTGTCACGGACATCGCCCCGGAGGAGCCGTACCTGACACACCCGCCGACGCTTTCCCTGCAAGGTGTCAGCAAGACCAATGGCAACGCCATGTACCTCCCCGACGACGAATATTACACGTCATCCTCCTATTTCGGAGGGTCGTACAACGAGAGCCGTCACGAATACAGATTCCGCATCACCCAATACGTGCAGAATCTCATTCTGGACAACTCCGACCTCACCAACTCCCTCTACCTGGTGGTCAGGGGATCGGGGGTGCGGGCCAACCGGCTGGTCATCGGCGGCACCGGCCTCACCGACGGGAACCGCCTGCGGCTGGAGCTGTCCTACACCACCTATTAGCCGAACGCCCCCACCAGCGCCCTTATTCTTAACCTTCCACTTTCCCCTGTCATGGCAGACAATTTTTTAGAAAGCAGATTAGAGGCCTACCATAACGGCAAGAAAAGGACGGTCGTCAAACAGGTCGGCCAGACATTGGACTCCCTCCTGCTTAGGAACAGGAGCCATCGCGGGTACGACAAGCGATGCGTGGTCAGCCTCGGCACCCTTCGGCTGGTCGTGGGGGTGAACGACAAAATCCCGTCCGCCCGCAACCAGCAGGCGCTGCGATTCAAGCTTATAACCCGGGACAACGGCGCTGACAAGGTCCTCGAGAACATAAAATTAGGCGGGGCCCTGCCCGACCTGCACCTGCCCCTCAAGGGCAGCGAGCCTGAGGCCTTTATCATCGTGTGCCGCGCCGCGCCGGAGAACAAGTTGGTTTACATCGACGCCGGCATTTCGGCCCAAAGCATGCTGCTGAAAGCCGTCGAGCTGGGGTACAACGGCGTAATCATCGGGGCATTCAACAAGACGGAGATAACAGCGGCCTTCCGGCTCCCGTATGAGCCCCTGCTCATCCTCGCCATCGGCAAAGGCGCCGACAACATCAGGCTGACAGGAATATCGGAAGAGGAAAGTCACCAATACTATCGGAGGGACGGGGTCCACTACGTCCCGAAAGTGAGGGTGGATGAGCTCATCATCCCGGACACGCCTAAATGACAGGGACTACCCGTTGGCCTTGCTCGGCCGGATGTCCTTCACGTTCAACTGGATGTTCACCACATTGTTCCAGACATTCTCCTCCACGTGGTAGAGGACGTCAAAGGTTTGGTTGTCCTTGATCATATCCAGCTTGTCCTTCTGGTTGAAGGCAATCACATCGATGGGGCGCACCAGGCGGTCGGGGTACTGGACCCTGGCTTTCAGGTGCTTGTCGCCCACAATGCGGGCCACCCCCTCGTCCACCACGTTGTCGGACTGGAAGATGGGCTCCATGTTGCCCGGCCCGAACGGGGCGAAGCGTTTCAGGTGGTTGAGGAAACTGTGGGTGATTTCGGACAGGTCGAGGGGCATATCGACCGAAATTTCGGGCACGAAGGAGGACTCCTCCAGGTTGTCGTTCACATATTGCTCGAACTTCTCGATGAACTCCTCCAGGTTCTCCTCCTTCATGGAGAGGCCGGCGGCGAACTTGTGTCCGCCGAAGTGCTCGAGCAGGTCGGAGCAATAGTCGATGCCGTCGTATATGTTAAACTCCTTCACAGAGCGCGCGGAACCGGTGATGAGGCCGTCGGAGGACTTGGTGAGGACGATGGTGGGTTTGTAGAACACCTCCACCAGGCGGGAGGCGACAATGCCGATGATGCCCTTGAACCAGTTGGGGTTGTAGATGACGATGCTCTTCCGGTTGATATACTCGTGAGAGGTCTTGATGGTATGGATGGCCTCCTCCGTGGCGTTGCGGTCCTGTTCCTTGCGCTCCTCGTTGAGGTGGTTGATACGCTTGCCGATGTCCTCCGACTTGTTCTCGTCCTCGCTGATGAAGAGGCGCACGGACTCGCGTCCGCTCTTCATCCGTCCGGCCGCGTTGATGCGCGGGCCGACATAGAACACGAGGTCGGAGATGGATATGACGCGGGAGAAGATGGTCTCCTCCTTGAACGGGTAGTGCAGCCGGATGCCGGCCTGGTCGAGGATGGACTTGATGCCCACGCGGGGGAACTTGTTGATGATCTCCAGGCCGAAGTGGGCGAGAATCCGGTTCTCGCCGGTGATGGCCACGATGTCGGAGGCGATGCTGATGGCCACGAGGTCCATGCGGGAGAGCCAGAGCTGGTCGGGCAGCTTGTATTTCTGGCAATATCCCTGGATGAGTTTGAAGCCCACGCCGCAGCCCGACAGCTCCTTGTACGGATAGGGGCAGTCCTTGCGCTTGGGGTCCAGTATGGCCACGGCGGCGGGCAGCTCGTCACCCTCGAGGTGGTGGTCGCACACAATGACGTCGATGCCGTACTGGTTGGCCAACTCCACCTTGTCGTTGGCCTTGATGCCGCAGTCAAGCGAGATGAGGAGGTTCACGTTGTTGTCGCGACAGTATTCCACCCCCTGGTCGGAGATGCCGTAGCCTTCCGAGTAGCGGTCGGGGATGTAGTATTCCACGAGTCTTTTGGAGTCGGAGCCGATGATCTCGCAAAGGAAGGAGTAGAGCAGGGCGACGGCGGAGGTGCCGTCCACGTCATAGTCGCCATAGACAAGGATCTTCTGGTTGTCGATGATGGCGTCGGACAGGCGCTGCACGGCCTTGTCCATATCCTTCATCAGAAAGGGGTTATGGAGCTTTCCTATGTCCGGGTTGAAGAAGTCGTTGGCCGCTTCGGGCGTGGTGATGCCCCTCTGGATGAGCAACGCAGCCAAGGGTTTCTCGATAGACAGCTGGGCGGCGAGCCGCTCCACGGAGCCCTCATCGGGAAGAGCATTGCATATCCATTTCTTCTGCATAGTCAATATTTTTTTTGCCGACGGCAAAGATAGGTATTAATATTTAAATCCGCAACAGGAAAATCACAAAAAATTACAGTTTCATTTTCATGTCGATGTCATCGACATACATCCGCATCTTCTTGTCGGTCTCGTAGAGGTTGTTGACGGTCCGGCAGGCGTGCAGGACGGTGGCGTGGTCCTTGTTGCCGCAATAGGCTCCGATGACGGAGAGCGGGAGTTTGGTGTATTTCCGGGCGAAGAACATGCTGAGCTGGCGCGCCTGCACGATCTCACGCTTGCGGGTCTTGGCGTTGATGGCGTCGGTGGAGATCTTGAAGTAGTCGCAGATAATCTTCTGGATGTACTCGATGGAGATTTCCTTGGCGTTAGTTTTCACATACTTGTCCACCATTTCCTTGGCGAGGTCCACGGTGATGGCCTTGTGGTTGAGGGAGGCTTGCGCGAGGATGGCGATCATGGCGCCCTCCAGCTCGCGGGTGTTGGAGGTGATGCACAGGGCCAGGTAGTCCACCACCTCCTTTGGGAAGCTGATGCCGTTGTTCTCCAGCTTCTTGTTGATGATGGCGATGCGGGTCTCCAGGTCCGGCACCTGCAGGTCGGCGGTGAGCCCCCACTTGAAGCGGTTCAGCAGGCGCGGCTCGAAGCCGGAGATCTCCACGGGCGACTTGTCGGAGGTGATGATAATCTGCCTGCCCTTCTGGTGCAGGGAGTTGAAGATGTGGAAGAACGCCTCCTGCGTCTTGGCCTTCCCGCCGGATATGAACTGGATGTCGTCAATGATGAGCATGTCAACCGACTGGTAGAACCAGATGAAGTCGGGCACGTTCTTGTTCTTGATGGCCTCGATGTACTGCTGGTAGAAGGTGTCGGAGCTGACATAGACGACGGTCTTGTCGGGGAAGTTGATCTTGGTCTGGATGCCGATGGCGTTGACCAGGTGCGTCTTGCCCAGTCCGACCTCGGAGTAGATGAACAGGGGGTTGAAGGAGGTTTGTCCGGGAGCTTGCGCAATGGCCCACCCGGCGGAACGGGCGAGGCGGTTGCAGTCGCCCTCCACATAGTTGTCGAACGTCAGCGTGTCAATCAGGTTGGAGGGGATCTTGTGCTTCTGTATGCCGGGCAGCACGAACGGGTCGGGGATCTCCTTGTTGGAGGTGTTATAGACGTCGATGGGGGCCAACGTGGGCGGGTTGCTCACCGCCGGGCGGTGGTGCGAGGGCAGGGTGATGGTCTTCGAATCCTTGGGGTTCTCCTGCCGCTCCATCAGAATCCGGTACTTGAGCTTGCCCGACTGCCCGAGCTCCTTGCGGATGACACTCTTCAACACCTTCACATAGTGCTCCTCCAGGAACTCATAGTACAGATGGCTCGGCAGCTGCAGCACCAGGGTGCTGTCCTCCAGTGACACGGGCACTATCGGGGCGAACCAGGTCTCATACGCTTCTTTTCCTACAATGTCGGCTATCGTTTGCAGGCAGCTCTGCCAAATCTGCACATAATCTCGGGTAATTTTATCCATCACAGGCAATCTAAATCTTATTTAACTCAAAAAGAGGATATTAACATTTTCCTCCGAAACGATTTTTCAGATTGCAAAAATGAACAAAAAAAAGTTCAAAAAACACACGCCTTACCCTTGATTATTAAAAAAAAAAGTGTAATAACAAGGCCGCCAAACAGGGCATGCTTTCATTACAACATGTTTTATGTCAGTATATTGTGAAATTCGTCAAACTTCCCGACATCCATCCACTCGTCCTCATCATGCACATATCCCCGGATGTTCATTCCAGAGGCGTTTTGGACATAGAAGGGGATGATGGGCAGCCTCTCCACGGAGGGTATCCTGTTCATAACTTTCCGGGACACCACATGGATTCCGCTGAAGGCCAGGGGCAGGGGGCGCTCGACCGCGCGGGGCAGGATCAGCCTGCCGGCCCGCGCATCCTCCCAGCCGCAGAGGGATAG
>FLNW01000540.1_pt1 | contig 11117 bp, 5 predicted proteins | sample 1140371 | NCBI WGS metagenome assembly FLNW01 (sample SAMEA3878170, study PRJEB12797) | bioreactor metagenome | biome: Moose rumen | place: Sweden | collected 2011-10
CTCATTATTGTCGTAGCAGAAGTTATCTTGATAATTGGCTGCTAATGAGTAACCCCCATTATTAATGATGTCATTGAGCATCGAAATGGCATCACTGTAATGATTACCCTGTCCGTAAACCTCGGCATTCATATAGAGATTGGCGAGGATCGTCTCAGCAACATATTTATTCACCTTGCCATAGTTGTCAGCATTCTTGGATGGCAGGATGCCCATCACATCCTTCAACTCACTCTCCACAAAGTTGAACAACTGCATGGCATCAGCTTGCTCGGGGAAGTAAGAGCCTATACCTGTATGCTCATCTGTCCATGGAGCCTTACGATAGAGATCGAGGAGAACATAGTAGGAGAAGGCACGCAGTGCACGTACCTCAGCGCGTAATTCTTCGACGCCCTTGTCCTCACTCTGAATGAGGAACTCATTACATAGGGCGTTGATCAGTGTCATACGTGCGAAGTTCAATTTGAAAAACTTACCGGTAGATGTCCACTGGTTAAACTGAAGACCATTCAGGCCTTCGTCACTCCATGCGATACGAGCCTCATCAGTACAAAGTTCCTGTAGATTCCAGAAGCAGCGGGTGAATGTTCCCTCACCAGCATCGTTGCTTACCACATCGCTACTACCGGCTCCGTCAGAGCCGCTGATGGCAAAGGAAGAATAAATCTTGGCAACTTGATACTCAAATGCGCCCTCGGCGGCCAATGCCTTTTCAGGGGTAAGCGTCTGGTCAGTCAGTGGTTCAGTATCAAGATCACCTGTACAAGCAGTGAGGGTTATCATGCCAAGAGCAACTGCGAATATATATATAAAATTCTTATTCATTGTCGTAACAGTTTTAGAAATTAAGATTTAAACCGAGTTGGAAGGAAACAGGACGTGGATACACGTCGAGGTCTATACCACCGGCTATTTCCGGGTCAAGACCATCGTATTTGGTGAACACTAAGGGATTCTGGCAAACGAAGAACACGCGGCCAGAAGTCTTTGCGCCAAAAAGGTTCTGGAAGGAATAACCCAACGTGATATTGTCAATACGGAAAAACGATGCGTTCTGTACATAGTAGTCGGAGAGCACCTTCTTCATATCCCAGTAAGTGTTGAGTGCGTCGGTAACACGGTTTCGCAGATATTGGTTTGCATAGATAGAAGCCGGACCAATCTCAGAGTTATTGGAGGCAATACCGTTATATACCCAGTTGCCCAATGAACCGTGACCTGCCACAGCGAAGTCCCAGTTTCCTACCTGCAACTTAGTGTTGATGCCGTAAGTGAACTTCGGATCTGCCGTATGATAAGGACGTAAGTCGTTATCATCGAGCACACCGTCATTGTTCTGATCCACAAAGAGTCCTTCGATGGGACGCCCGTCTTTATCATATACCTGTTCGTAAACATAGAACATGGAAGCAGGATGGTTTACGTAATGCACCATATTCTGGAAGGAGCCATCATAGCCTGTACCACCGTAGCGGCGATAGTCGGTAGAGGCTCCACTGTTGGTAAGCTCAAGAATCTTATTAGAGTTGTATGCGAGGTTACCGCCAATTTCCCATGTCACTGTCTTCGTCTGTATGGGGATGACGTTAATGGTTGCCTCGACACCTGTATTACGCAGACTACCGATATTATCCACCACAAACTCGGCGAAGTTGGTTCCCGCAGGCACTTTCGCCTCTGCGTTAATCAGGTCGGTAGTCTTGCGGTAATACCAATCGATACTACCGTTGATGCGGTTATCAAGAAATCCGTAGTCAACACCAACGTTCCAGGTCGTGGTGGTCTCCCATTTCAGATTAGGGTTATATGCATTCGGTTTCAGCAGAGGCATCCACTGTCCGTTACGGTAATACTGACTCTGTCCGTTGGTATTCTGCGTATAAGTACCCATGTAAGGATAATCACCCATATTGATGTCCTGCTGACCTGTCTTACCCCATCCGAGACGGAGTTTGAGATTGCTGATTGTCGACTGATTCTGCATAAAGTTCTCTTGGATGATACGCCAGCCAAGTGCGACAGAGGGAAAGATTCCCCAACGATTATCCTTACCGAAACGGCTTGAGCCATCATCACGAATCGTAAAGGTCAGAAGGTACTTGTCATCATAAGAGTAATTCATACGACCGAAGAATGATACGATATAATGCTCTGTCTCCCATTTGGGATTGACGTTTATCTGCTCTGGTACGGGATAGAGTGTGGAAGGATCGATGTCTGTCAGCTTATTCCAACTCTGATCGGTTGTGAACTGTCCGTAGTTTGTACTGGTGCCGTAACTGTAATAATGTTGCCAAGAATAACCTGCCATAACGTCGAAATGACTCTTGATATCTTCCATATCCTTGTTATAGGTCACATAGAAATCAAGCAGGGTGTTGCGCTTTGAACTCGCATAGACGGAACAGGTTCCAAGTGTAGAGAACTTGTTATTGAACGGTTGGTTGTAATCGTCATAATTCTCTCCCCAAGAGTGTGTTCCGTCAATAGAGAGGTTCAGGTTGGCTTTCAGTCCCTGAATATAGAAGGCATTGTACTCTATCTGCGCAGAGCCGATCATATTCCAAGCGTGGGAATAGTCGTGGTGTAATTCAAGTCCCGCAACAGGATTCTTGTCGCAGAAACCGAGCATCTGTCCGTTGGAATCCGTCCACGACCAATAACCGCCGTACTGACTGTTGGGATCCATTACAGGAACTGTCGGATTCATTGAAACCGCTGTCTTGATGGTACTTCTGTCGGCAAAATTGTTCTTCTGCCACTGACCTCGTCCGTTAAGGTTCAACTTCAGATGTCCTTTCAGGAATTCCGGATTCAGGTTTACTGAACCGGTATAACGATGCTGATGGTCGGTCTTCAAGATACCATTGGTGTTGGTATAGCCAAGGCTGGCACGTACAGGCAGCCACTCTGCCAAAGAACCCATCATCTGGACATTGTGATCCGTGCTGATACCTGTACGGAATAGTTCTTTCTGCCAATCAGTATTCTCTGTACCCAACTTACTCATTACCTCGTCATAACGACTGTCACCGGTAAATATTTGCTGCACCAATTCACGGTATTCATCACCTGTAAACACATCAATACCCTTGCGACGTACAGAAGATGTCACACTACCACTGTAGTTTATCTGTACATTACCGCTCTTTCCCTTCTTCGTGGTAATAATGATAACACCATTAGAAGCTCGGCTTCCATAGATAGCCGTTGCTGAGGCATCTTTCAGCACCGTGAACGATTCTATGTCATTGGGGTTGATGGTACTCAGGATATTACCCATACCACTGATACCAGAGTTGTCGATATACACACCGTCGAGAATGATTAACGGGTCGTTGCTGGCAGAAAGTGACGAACCTCCACGAATACGGATGGTAGCACCGTCGGTAGAGGCACCACCATTTGTCGTCACCGTCACACCGGCCATCTTACCAACAAGCATATCCTGTGGATTGTTAGCAACACCTTTCAGCTTAGGATCAGCCTGGAAAGTCATCACCGACCCTGTCGCATCAGCTTTTTTCACTGAGCCATACCCAATAACCACCACTTCATCAAGCAGGGCATTGTCGTCCTTTAGAATGACGGTCATACCGTCTTGAGCCTCAACTTCCTGCGTCAGATAACCGATGAAAGAAATCACCAGCGTGGCACCAGGTTCACACTGAACCTTAAAATTACCATCCAAGTCTGTAATAGTGCCTACTTGCGTTCCTTTCACCATCACAGTCGCACTAATGACCTCATCACCAGCGACATCTTGCACATGACCACCGATGGTGGCCTGAGCCGAAACATCCAAGGCAAAAAACACAACCGCAATATGCATAAGCAAGCGATTTAATTGACTCTTCGTTTTTTCCATTGTCATTCGATTTTAGTTATTAATTAGAGTTATGTTAAAATGATATTTGAAATTTATCAGGTTTGAATAGCGTCAGAAATAGGTACAGTTACATTTTTCTCATATCTTTCAGATTAAGAAATATTTGGCTTTCACACCGATGGATACCGTCATGAACCCATCGGGTGAAACAACCAAACTTTTTACCTAAAAACAATTACTAACCAAAACTAACATCTATTTGATAAAACAGAACAATGATATCGATTTTGCTAGCAAAGATAGGATTCAAGGATAGGGAATGCAAATGTATCTAATAAAAATCAAAGTATATAAAAACTAAATATTTCTGATTATCAATTATTTAAATAATTACAAGAAGCATAAGAATCAAAACATTTACAACCATTTTCACTTGAAATTTTAATAGATATAGGAGGGGCTATTTGCAAATATTAAAGGAAATGTATATATTTGTAGCAAAAAGGTTGAATAAAGAGCGAAAAAGATGATGAGAGGAGTATCAGTTTTTGTTTTTGCTGTTTTTTTCCTCCTGGCTTGCGAGGAACATTCTGCATATACACAGACAGCAAAACTCTATAAGACACTCGACAGTCTGATAGAGCATCACGACGAGATAATTAATGCTAAAGAAAAACAGATCACAGCCCTGAGCAGTAGTCTGCATAGTGTAAACCTGACACCCGAGCAGGAGTACAACATTAATCTACGGCTCTACGATGAGTATATGGCGTTCTGCTTTGACTCTGCCTATCATTACATCAACCGTAATCTACAAAATAAGTTTACCTTGTCCGACCCGGAACGCTTCGCCATTAGTGCCATAAGAATGGCTCATATCCTTAGTGTATCCGGCATCTACGAAAATGCCCGTCATCTTCTTAATAACATTGAGACGTCCCAACTTTCTGACAAAACGAATATCGCATATTATAATCAACTGGCCGAGTTGAATCTCTACCAGGCGGAGATGACGCAAAACACACCTTATTTCAGACAATATATTGACAGCGCACAATACTATCGTCAACGTGTAATGCAGATAGCGCCCAAGGAGTCGTATGATTATATCACAAACTACGCCAATTTCATTTGTGAACAAGGCAATATATATGATGCCATCCGGCTGTCTGAGGATTATCTGCCCAAGCTGCGGTCAGGCGATCGTCACTATAGTATAACAACCAGCACCCTGGCCTACTTTTACAAGAAAAAAGGGCAGCCAAAAGAACAAGAACACTATCTGCTTCTCAGTGCCATCAGCGATTTGAGAGGAGCCATCGTTGAGAACAATTCTTTACGTGAACTGGCTTCCGTCCTCATGGAACGTGGAGAATACGAGCATGCATACCAATTTCTTTCTCTGGCAAGCAACGATGCACAGCTATATGGCAGTGGACTACGTAGTATACAGGCTGCGCGTCTTGCGCCATTTATATCCAAAGCCTATGATGCCCAACGTAAACAAGCACAACAGCGCACCAACAGACTGCTTGTCATTATATCACTCATTGTTCTGTTGCTCTTCTGCTTTATTCTCTTTACATTCTGGCTCCTCCACAAACATCATATCGCCAACAGAAAGATTAGACAAATGAATGCTGAACTATCACTACACAACGATGAGATGAAAAATATCAACGGACAAATGATACGACTAAATAACGAGATGAAAGAAGCCAATCGAATCAAAGAAGAATATATCGGAAGATTTCTGGAATTGTGCAGTACACTCGTCCACCGTGGAGAGGAACGAATAAAGCTATTCAACCGACTGGCACGCGAACGGAAATTAGAGAATCTTTATACCGAACTTAAAAATATCAGTTATATCAATGAAGGAATACAAATGTTCCACCAGAATTTCGACACAGCCTTCCTCAACATCTTTCCTAAATTTATCCGTGAAGTAAACCTCCTGTTGACGCCAGACAACCAATTTGAGGTTGCAGAAGACTCCACAAGGCTCACCACCGAACTGCGTATCCTGGCACTTATACGTCTAGGCATCACTGACAACCAGAAGATCGCCGACATCCTTCGCTCTTCCATCACCACCATCTATACCTATCGTTCAAAAATCAGGTCACGGGCCCTACAGAAAGAAACTTTTGAGGATGACATCAAAAAAATAGCAACCTATTAGTTATCTTTACAAGTTTTTCCTCATTTATTTTGTTTTTATCTTGATTTTCATTACCTTTGCAGGCGATTTATGACAAATTATTAACTTAATAGCATCAATATGGACGATTATCCGGCGGAAAATAGTGACTATTTATTACGTATAGGCTGAGGACACCCTATTCCGTTGGGGCTGATCCTTCGCCACCATTTTTTTAATTGAAGGATTAGCAGATGAAAACATATTGGAATACTAATCAAGGTTTAAAAGTGCTCCCGGAATGGGAGCCTAACTGCTGGACACAAGTGACGTGTCCGACAGAGGAGGATCAGAGAGAACTGGAGGAACGCTTCCATATCCCCGACTATTTCATGTCGGACATCAGCGATACCGATGAGCGCGCACGTTATGAATACGACGACGGGTGGATGCTCATCATCCTGCGTATCCCCTATGTCAAGGAGATACGCTCCAGGACCCCATATACTACCGTGCCACTGGGTATTATCCATAAACGTGACGTTACCATCACAGTGTGTTACTACGAGACGAACATGATGATCGACTTCGTCAGTTATCAACAGAAACGCGGGGTGGGATTCGTTGATTATGTAGATATGATCTTCCGGCTGTTTCTTTCTTCCGCCGTATGGTACCTGAAGAGACTGAAGCAGATCAACACATTGATAGACAAGGCCAAGAGAAATCTCGACCACGATGTGAACAATGAGTCGCTGATAGGACTGAGCCGCCTGCAAGACTCCCTCACCTATTTCATCACCTCCATCCGCGGTAATGAGAACCTGCTCGCAAAACTGAAGTTTAAACTACAGGTGGACGAGTTGGACGCCGATTTGATTGAGGACGTAAACATCGAGATGAGCCAGGCCCGCGAGACCACCAATATCTATTCCAACATCCTGGAGAGTACGATGGATACCTATTCCAGCATCATCAACAACAATATGAACCGTGTGATGCGTACCCTTACGGCAGTGACCATCATCATGATGTTCCCCACTCTGGTAGCCTCACTCTTCGGCATGAACCTCATCAACGGCATGGAGCAGAATCCGGCGGGATTTATCGTCGCACTCGTGATTTCTGTTGTCACGTCCATACTTTCATATATCGTTTTAAGGTATAAACGGTTGTTATAGTAAAGAAAAATAAAAAAAAATCACTTAAAGTTATGTTTTTTTATTTTATTTTATTAAATTTGCAACGATTTATATACCTTTGAATTTTGAACTTAATATCAGTAGATGATGGACTCTCAAGAAAACATTCTTGCCAATGAGGCGACGGAAGAAGTAAAAAAAATTGAGGAAAACGTAGTTAACCCGGAAATCACCCCAGAAGTAGAAAGCCCTGAGGAGACTGTCACTCCTTTAGAGGAGTGTGCTCCCGCGGAGGAGGCTCCTGCCGTGGAAGAGCAGCCATCGGCTGAGGAACCGACACCTCAGGAGGAGGTTGTCGAAGAGCCGGCAGTAGAGGAACAAGACGCGGAAGAGAAGAAAGTGGAAGAACCCGCCGATGAGAAGCCAGAGCCTCAGGAGGAGAAGGCAGTGGAGGCCACCTCAGAGGAGCCCGCTACGGAGGAGATTCCGGCAGAGAGTGTTTCCGAAGAGCCTGTCGAGGAGAAACCCGCGGAGGAGGAGAAGCCTGCTGAGAATAAGACGAAGATCATCTATAAGACCAAGCAGGAGATCAATGAGCGCATGAAAGAACTGGCCCACGGCGAGGAGGTGCCAAGCAAAGAAGAGGTGGATCATCTGAAGACTGTCTTCTACAAGCTTCACTTCGCCGAACGTGACGCCAACTACAAGGAGTATATCGATGGTGGTGGCGACCCGGAGAAATATCAAGTGACCCCCGACTTGGATGAGGAGACCTTCAAGGCCGAGTTAGGACTGATAAAGGAAAGACGCGCCAAACTGTTCCTGGAGCAGGAGAGCCAGAAACAAGAGAATCTGAAGCGGAAACTGGAAATCATCGACAAGATAAAAGGCATGGTAACCTCTCCTGAAGAGGCTAACAGGAATTATCAGGAGTTCAAGAGGCTCCAACAGGAGTGGAAAGATATCAAGCTCGTGCCGGCAGAGAAAGCTAACGAACTGTGGCGTAACTATCAGTTGTATGTAGAGCAGTACTATGACCTGCTGAAACTGAACAGCGAGGCTCGTGAATACGATTTCAAGAAGAACCTCGGTATTAAGACACGCTTGTGTGAGGCTGCTGAGAAACTGGCTGAGGAGACGGATGTGATCAGCGCTTTCCACCAGTTACAGAAGCTCCATCAGGAATTCCGCGAGACAGGCCCTGTAGCCAAGGAGTTACGCGAAGAGGTATGGGCTCGCTTCAAAGCCGCATCGACAGCTATCAACAAGAAACACCAGCAGCATTTCGACAACCTCCGTTCGAAGGAAGAGGATAACCTCGTGCGTAAGACGGCTCTGTGCGAAAAGGTAGAGGCTATCGCCAAGGAAGAGAATAAGGGTGCCGGCGATTGGGAGAAACGTACCCGTCAGATCATCGACATTCAGGCAGAGTGGAAGACCATCGGTTTTGCTCCTCAGAAAATGAATGTGAAGATTTTCGAGCGTTTCCGTGCCGCCTGCGACGATTTCTTCGGTAAGAAAGCGGAATATTTCAAGAACCTGAAGTCACAGTTTGCCGAGAATGCCGACAGGAAACGCGCACTCATCGAGCAGGCAAAGGCACTGCAGGACAGCACCGACTGGAAGTCAACGAGTGATAAGTTCATCGCCCTTCAGAAAGAGTGGAAGACCATCGGTATGGTACCAAAGAAACTGGGTGACCAATTATGGAACGAGTTCCTTGGTGCATGTAACAAATTCTTTGAGGCCCGTAACGCCGCTAACGCAGGTACACGGAGCACCGAGCGGGAGAACCTTGCTCAGAAACGCAGCATCATCAGTCAGTTGAAAGCCATCACAGAAGAGACCGGTGAGGATCTGCAGGAGAAAGTACAACAGTTGGTTGACAGATATCAGAGTATCGGCCATGTGCCTTTCAAGGAGAAAGACAAACTCTACAAAGAATATCATGAGGCACTCGACCGTCTGTACGACGAGTTGCACATCACCACCTCACGCCGCCGACTGGATAGTTTCAAGAGCAATATCAAAAACATGGCTGACCGCGGTATGGATGCCCTTGACAATGAGCGCACGCGACTGATGCGTCGTTACGAGAGTCTTAAACAGGAGATTCAGACGTACGAGAACAACCTCGGATTCCTGAATGCCGCCAGCAAGAAAGGAAACAGCTTGATAGACGAGATGAACCGCAAGGTGCAGAAGTTGAAAGACGACTGTGAACTGGTACGTCAGAAAATCAAGGCGATCGACGAGGAGAATAAAGAAGAGGAGTAAATCGCTATTCTATAGTTTAAAAGGCTGCAACCATTCGTTGCGGCCTTTTTTACTCCGATAGACAAAAAAAATCGCTAAGCACTGATATCCAGTTGCTTAGCGATTCTCTTGTTGGGGTACTCGGACTCGAACCAAGAATGACAGGACCAGAATCTGTAGTGTTACCATTACACCATACCCCAATAAAGATGCATCATCAATCCTTGTTATGCGGGTGCAAAGGTACTGCTTTTTTTCTAACTACCAACTTTTTTCTTGGTTTTTTTGCAAAAAAAATCAAATTAATACGCATTTATGTGGATTTTACGAGAAATCAGTGTAACTTTGTGAACTAATTTATATTATTAATGGTAAAGACAAAAGAACTCGTAGAAACTATTGTTAAAGGCATACAGGAGAAGAAAGGCCGGAAGATTGTTGTTGTTGACATGACAGAGATGATGGGGGCCATCTGTCAATACTTTGTTGTCTGTCAAGGAAACTCACCCTCACAGGTAGATGCGGTCACCGACTCTGTGGAGGAGTTCGCAAGAGTACACGCCGGAGAGAAGCCTTTGCGTACCATAGGCAGGGAACACTCTTTATGGGTGGCCATGGACTATGGTGACGTCATGGTGCATGTCTTTGTGCCCGAGATGCGAGACTACTATCACCTGGAGAACCTTTGGGAAGATGCCAAGATAACAGAGATTCCCGATTTAGATTAAAAACGATGGAACAAGATAATAAGCCCAAGATGCCACGTTTCAACATGAACTGGCTCTATATTACGGTTTTGGTAGTTTTACTTGCCATGTGGTTTACTTCTGATGGCGAGTCGAAAGGCAGTATGAGTAAACCCGTAGGATATTCCGAATTTCAGCAGATGGTGACGAAAGGCTATGCCTCAAAGATTGTTACCAACAAAGACGAGAGCAAGCTGAAGATGTTTGTCAAGTCGGAGCATATCCGTGAGGTCTTCCAGAAAGGAACGGACCAGACGGGAAAGGAGCCTTATGTCACCGTAGAGATAGGAAGTATCGACCAGGTAGAGGCGTTTATCAACGCTGAGCGTGAAGCCGGTCATTTCACCGGGGACTACAGTTATGAGAACCGGCAGGACAATGAGCTGTGGAATATCCTGATCGGAGTGTTGCCATGGGTTCTCATCTTTGGCGTGTGGATATACCTCATGCGAAGGATGTCCGGCGGTGGCGGCGCCAGTGGCGGTGGTATCTTCAGCGTCGGAAAGAGCAAGGCCAAGATGTATGAAAAAGGTGGAGAACTGGGAATCACCTTCAAGGATGTTGCCGGACAGGAAGGAGCCAAGGAAGAGGTGCAAGAGATTGTGGAGTTTCTGAAGAACCCCAATAAATATACGGAGTTAGGAGGAAAGATTCCTAAGGGTGCCCTCTTGGTGGGACCTCCGGGAACAGGTAAGACCCTGTTGGCCAAGGCTGTCGCCGGTGAAGCAGGTGTCCCCTTCTTCTCTATGAGCGGTTCGGATTTCGTTGAGATGTTCGTAGGAGTTGGCGCCAGTCGCGTGCGTGATCTGTTCCGGCAGGCCAAGGAGAAGGCTCCCTGTATCATCTTCATCGACGAGATCGACGCCGTCGGTCGCGCACGAAGCAAGAACCCGGCGATGGGTGGAAATGATGAGCGCGAGAACACCCTGAATGCCTTGTTGACAGAGATGGATGGCTTCGGTACTAACAGCGGCGTCATCATCATGGCAGCCACCAAC